>Ga0209540_10001277_pt1 | contig 19653 bp, 12 predicted proteins | sample BarGraIncu01121A_FD_184501 | JGI IMG/M metagenome (GOLD analysis project Ga0209540, IMG submission 184501) | Arctic peat soil microbial communities from Barrow, Alaska - Barrow Graham LP Incubations 011-21A (SPAdes) (version 2) | ecosystem: Environmental > Terrestrial > Soil > Wetlands > Peat... | reverse complement strand
AGATATGTTCTCCCAATACCAAAGCGAGTATTAAGGAACCGATGCCAACCCCGAGACCTTTGACGATGGTAACCTGAAGCGGATTTTTGGCAGATAACTTTCGTGTCACGTTATTTTCAAAACCCCAAGCAATGCAACCCAAGAGGACAAAAAGCGAGCCCGCGGAAAACGAAAATCCCCCGCTGAAATCGATGGATACCAGAATACTGGCGATGGTGATGAACACGATGCCAATCCATAAGCGGGGCGTGATGATTTCTCTAAAAACAATCAGGGCAAAAAGCGAGGTCACAACAATCTCAAAGTTACTGAGGAGCGACACTGTGGCCGCGGTGGTCATGCTTAGACCAAGGAGGAGAAATATATTCGCGGCAATATCGAGCGAAACCATCAGGATGAGATAGGGAACTTCTTTTTTTCCTAGAGGCAGTTCTTTTTCGGGTTTTTTATAAGCCTTATTGATCAGCCAAATGATCGTCATTCCGGCGCCGGCGCCGAGATATAAAAGGCCCGACAGCATCGTCGGTTCGAAGGTAAGTAGAAGTATTTTATTGATTGACGTGCTGATGGCATACAAAACTGCTGACAAGATCACAAACAGGATCGCGATTTTGGTGGTTTTACTCTTCATAAGGCTCCTCATGAAACGATTTCTTATACATTATATGCCATCCGTAGGACTTTGCAGTAGAGGGAAAGCACAAAAAAAAGACCGGGCGTTTGATTGCCCGGTCAATGCGTCAGTATTTTTAGAAAATATGGACGTTCATGAAGATATACGCCATCAGCGTCGCGATGAGCGAGACGACGGTAATCTGCGTATTGATGGACGGTCCAGCGGTGTCTTTGAACGGATCGCCGACGGTGTCGCCGGTGACAGCAGCTTTATGGGCAAAGCTCCCTTTACCGCCATTATGTCCGGATTCGACGTATTTCTTGGTGTTATCCCAGAGACCGCCAGCATTGGACATAAAGAGGGCGAGGAACAGACCAACGACGATGTTGCCGACGAGGAATCCGCCGAGGGCTTTGACGCCGCCGATGAAACCAACGGCTAACGTGATGACAATAACTACGCCTCCGGCGACGACCAATTCTTTTAGCGCGCCTTTGGTGGCGATATCGATGCATTTATTGTATTCCGGAGTGACGCCTTCCTTACCTTCACGTAAACCGAGGATTTCTTTGAATTGACGGTGGATTTCCTTGATCATGCGCTGGGCATTGCGGTTGACGGCGAGAATGAGTAGAGCGGAGAAGACCGCTGGGACTGCGGCTCCGACGAGCATCCCGAAGAAGACGACCGGGTCCATGACGTCGAAACCGGTGAGGGTGCCAGGAACTTCAAAGTTGACTTCTTCCATAAAGGCACCGAGTAAAGCGATGACGGTGAGACCGGCTGCGCCGATGGCGAAACCTTTAGTGACAGCTTTAACGGTGTTGCCGGCGCTATCAAGTTGATCGGTAATTTCAATGGCCTCTTCGCCTAGTCCGCCCATTTCGGCTAAGCCGCGGGCGTTATCGACGATCGGTCCATAGGCGTCATTACTGATAATCATGCCAACGATCGAGAGCATGCCAACCGCGGCCATCGAGATACCAAACATACCACCGGTAGCGGAACCGCTGATGGGGTAGCAGAGGGTATAAGCGACTAGCGCGGAGATGGCGATGCCAACCATCGCAGGGAAAACACTGAGGAAACCATAGGAAACGCCTGATAAAATCGTGAAAGCCGGTCCGGACTCTGAGGCTTCCGCCGTTTTTTGGACTGGTTTCTTCGTATCGTCAGTAAAGTAGTCCGTAGCGATGCCAATGATGACGCCGACTAAGAGGCCGACAGCAGCGGCACCCCAAATATTCCATTTGAAATCCATATCAAGGAAATAAGTGGCGATGGCGGTTAAGACCAAGAACACACCCGTAGTGATATAAGTACTGCTATTAAGGGCCCGTGTCGGGTTACCTTTTTTACCGATATTGGCAGTGGAGACGCCGATAATGGAAGCGAGTAAACCAGCGGCGGCGAAGCAGAAGACAATCGGGATATAGTTTTGGGCGGGGAGAGCGGCGTTCAGTGAAATCGCAATGATTAATGCGGCCGCTAAACTGGCAACGTTGGAGTCAAATAAGTCAGCGCCCATGCCGGCGACGTCGCCGACGTTATCACCGACGTTATCAGCGATAACTGCGGGGTTGCGCGGGTCATCTTCGGGAATGCCGAGCTCGACTTTGCCGACGAGGTCGGCGCTGATGTCCGCGGTTTTGGTAAAGATACCGCCACCGGCCTTAGCGAATAAAGCAAGGGAACTGGCGCCGAAACTAAAGCCAATGAGAATACGCGCGCTGTCGAGCCACGCATAGGTGATCCAGAAAACTAAAGTAACGCCGAGGAGGCAACTGCCGACGACGGCCATGCCCATGACGGCACCGCCGCGGAAGCCAGCCATGAACGCGGGCTTAATCCCTTTTTGCGAGGCCTCAGCGGACTTTGCGTTCGCGATGGTGGCAATCGAAATGCCGATTTTACCGGCAATGGCGGAAATGGTGGTGCCGGCGAGATACGCCAGCGCCATCGCAAGATTGGGCAGGACGTAGGAGCCGCTTCCAGAGACCCAGATTGGTTTCGGAAGAAAGAGAAAGATCACAATCGCCATGATGCCGGCGAATTTGGCAAGGACGCCATACTCACGTCTTAGAAACGTATTGGCGCCTTTTTTGATCAGTTCGGCGATGCCTTCAATTTTCTTATTTTCGCTTGGAATCTTTTTGACCCAATGCTGAAAATAGAAAGCGACGCCAAATGACAAAAGCGCGACCGCGATCGAGGCGACGTAAATCCAAGTTTGTAGATTCATATATTTCCTCCATGAATCATGTGTGTTAATGAAATTGTATAATAAAGTTTTAATTTAGGCAAACAAGAAATAACGGCATATGATGGAATCCTCATGTTCATCGTTTTGTAAATTTGCTGACCATAAAAAAAATGCCCGGACAATCCGGACACATTTATATTACACTGGAGCAGGTGACGGGAATTACTAAAACCATTTTGTTTTGTTTTGTTTCATTTTGAAATGCTTTAATCATGCGATAGAATGGGCACTTTAATTTTTATCCATTTTGAAACGTTTTACGTCATTTTGATTTTTTCAGTATTTTTTCCCTGTTGGATATTTCCTTTTGATGCCGTTCCAAAGTCGTCGTTTCCCAATTCAAATTACGTAACTTGAATCTTTTTTTATTCAGTGATAATGTTGAGAGGTGAAAACACTTGACTATTTGGATTTCGTTAGAGCAAGAAAAAGAGGTCGAAAGATGATTTGGGATAGCAAGTATAAAAACGATCAAAAACAAAAAATGACTAGCGAACTTCAAATTTTCTTAAAAAACCATGATGCAGAATTAATCAAATTCGAGTGGTTTTATAAAGCATTTGGCGATATTATCGTGGAAATACGATATAAAAACCAAATTCATGTTTTTGCATCTGATAGAGGCGACATCTACTATAATAATCGCCCAGTATGCAATAATTCTTACCATGTGGCAGGTCAAAGCGACACCTTTCCCAAAATTATGGAAACTATTGAAAAGGTATTATTTTGACCAACAATGCAGTTTACTATAAATGGCTATGCATGATATCCGCGACCAGCGATTGAAAAAATGGAATTTCGTGTGGTGAAAAAGATACAAGAGACGATGATGATATGTCTAAATAGTTATGCATAGAAAAGGGATGATTAGTATAAAAAACAAGGTTTATTCATCAAAAACGATGCTATCTTTCGGGGTCTTTGGGATTTGTGTCGTGACAGCGTTTTTCGTACTTTCTTCGATTCTTTTGGTCGTTTATTTCGGTGATGCAAATATGATTCAAAAAATGATGTACATTTCATTTGTTATCTTATTTTTTTCTGGGTGTTTCTTTTCCACAATCTTGCTCAACCGAATTGGATGCATTGTATGGGTTGATGATAAAACGAATGAGATTTGTCGAAAAGGTTTTTTCTTTGGTTTTGGGTTTCGCTTAAAAATTGATAAAATTAAAGACATCGTTGTGGCAACTATACCTAAACAAACCAAATTTATCGTTATCATTGATGATGAGAATCGAAGTTTTGAAGGATTAAGCAAACGGTCTTTTATTAGGCTTGAATATAACCCCGCCAATCTAAAATTCATCGGCAACTATTGGAAAAAACCAATTGACAAATAAAGTCATTGGCTCTTTTTCCATAACGTGTCTATGATAGATTTTAACTTCAAAATATACGCCAAGTTTTCCCTATTCGTTCCCCATCACTAATTAAAAAGCCCGAGATGATCGGGCTTATTTTGACATTGGAGCAGGTGACGGGAATCGAACCCGCATAATTAGCTTGGAAGGCTAATGTTCTACCACTGAACTACACCTGCGTCGTTGGCGGATCAGACGGGATTCGAACCCGCGGTCCCCTCCGTGACAGGGAGGTATGTTAACCGCTACACCACTGATCCATTCGCTACCAAATAGCGAAATAAATCATAACATATAAACCCAATAAGTCAACGGAGTTAAAGCAAAAAAAAAAACCAGAACTGTTTAGTTCCGGTCGATGAAGCGAGTCAGTGGGCCAAGCGGGAGATAGCCGACGTTGCGGCCTTTTTCCTTGCCTTCGCCAAAAACGATGAGCGTGGGGATAGAAAAGACGCCATAACGGGAAGCGATTTCACCGACGAGATCGACGTCTAAGCGGGCGATTGGGGTGATTTCGCCGTGTTCAGCGGCGTAGGCTTCAAGTACTGGGGTTTGCATCCGGCACGGGCCACACCATGTGGCGAAGAAATCGACGAGGACTTTCTTCTGGAGGATGAACGCTTCGAATTCAGCGACGGTTTTGATTTCTTTTACTGGCATAATAATGCCTCCTTATTTAGAGATACGCGATAAGTAGCGAGAGCGCGTAAATGATAGCGAGGTGGACCGGATAATAGACATAAGCCCCATAACGGAACCATGCGGCGTTATAGCCGCGCTTGCCGTTATAATAAATAAGAATGAAGGCCGCTAAGAGCGAGAAACTCTGGAACGACATCAACACGAAGTCCCATTCCGGGTTGACCTTAGCAATAATATACCAAAAAATGTTCACGGTTAGTAGGGATATGCTCGCGGCGACATTGAGGCTGTAACGGAACTCATCGGTCAATTTGTAACCGTCAAAGTCAATTGAGTAGGCCAGACATTGTTTTTTTGCGTTCTCCGTAATGAAAAGATAGCCGAGATAATAACCGACGATCATCGTAAATCCATAGATGTGATAATCGGGGGCCATGAAGAAGGGAAACCAATTGTTGGGTTCTCGGCTATAAAGCGCAGCCACGACAATATAGGCAGTGGGCAGTAACGCGAGGAGTTTTTTCTCGCCTTTGAGACGTAAAAAATAGACCGCCAAACCCCCCATCAAAAGGTCGACGAAGATGTTGCCGGAAACGACCTGTTCGCCCAGCCACAAATTGCCGAGGAATAAAACGAGGCCGATGAAAAAAGCGGCCGCGCCTAGACGGAGGAAATAACGCCACGGTTTTTTGGTGTGGATCACGCCTTCGACGATCATGAAAGCGAAGAGCGGGAGCGCAAACCGCCCAATGAAGCGTAGTAAAATATACATAAAAGTATTGTCATAACCAAGGTTATATAAAATAATGGCCCCGATATGGTCGAAGGTCATGGTGATGAGGGCGATGAGCTTCAGGGAGAAACTGGAAAAGAGTAAACGGCGTTTTCTCATGGGGTTCTCCTAGATAATGCGGGTAATGACTTGGGCGAGAAAGAGCGAGGATAAAAAGGAAATCAGGTTATTGGTGATATGAGCATAAATGGAGGTGGCCAAACCTTCTTTTTCATAGACGAAGCAAAGGATGCCGCCGGCGATCATGTAGTAGGGGAGATTCAACAGCTCATTCCAGACATTTGGTGTCCCGATGGTCTCGAAGGAGAAGTGGATGAGTCCAAAGAGAATGATGACGAGAAGATAAGCGACGTAACGGTTCAATCGTCGTAAGAGCGAAAACATTCCCAAACGATAGGTGATTTCTTCGCATATCGGGCCGGCGATGACGAAGGCGATGAGCGACCAAACGGGATAGGTGGTCATCATCGAGACGATGGCGCTTTCATTCGCGTTATTGCTCGTGTTCACCCCTAAAATCACATAGAGGATACTGACAACCGCGCCGCTAACGACCAGCAAGACCCCATAGAGGAAACCACGATAAATGGGTTTGAGTTTACCCATGTCTTTTAATATTTTGAAGGCGACTGGGAAGATGATGGCAACCAAACAGACGAAAAGAAAGAGATAAACGCTGGTATTTAAAGCCATTTGCATGCCAATGCTGGCGATGACGGCGTCGACTTGGACAGGATCGCTATATTGTAGTCCGAGAAAGAAACGGACGATAAGGATGATCAAACTGGCGATGACGCTGAGTCCGAGCCAACCCGTAATAAATGCCAGAACATGACGAAACGTCGGCATTTGAATGATACCGTTTGGCTTTTGGGTGGGCGAAACTGCCTTATGGGCCTCGAGATTGGGTTCGTGGCAGGCTGGGCATTCTGGCAGATTCTCTAAATAGTAGGTCCCACATTTGGGACAGATTCTTGTGTTTATCATCACATGGCCTCTCTTGGTGTTCTTTTTACTTATCTATCATACTACACTCTATAAAATATTTTGCCATTTCTCTACGCACGCTCGTATTACGTATTGTATAATATTTCTATAAATAGAGGTAACAACTATGAAAATAGTTTCACTTGTCTCTTCGCTCTTCACTTTATCATCGATTACGGCGAACGATATCTCAACGTATTTCACGTTGGCTTTCTTCGCCATCCTCCTGCTCCTTATCATCGGCTTCTTAATTGGCCTATGGCGGGGCATGTGGAATTCTGGCTTCCGGCTGATTTTCATCGGCCTCTTGGTCGCCGGGGCTTTTCTCTTCACGCGGAATATCGCTGACTGGTTGGCCGGTTTAGATATCAAAGCGATGATGTCGAATTTCGGCGTGAACCTATCTAATGTTTCGTTTAACATCAGCGAGACCTCAACCATCACGGTTGAAATTACCAATGTCAAAGATATGATCATCTCGGCGGTTGGGCAGGTCTATGAGGCCGTTGGTCTCGGCTCTTCAAGCACGACTCAGGCCGTTGAGCTGATTACCGGTTTGACGATGGTCTTCCTCCGTTATATCACCTTTATTATCGAAGTCTTGCTCATTGTCATTTTAGGCGAACCGCTTGCTGCTTTCTTCTATCACGTCATCTTTAAGTGGCTCTTGCCGCGGAACGTCCGCAAACACATGAAGGTCCGCTTAGCCGGTGGCTTCATGAACATGGTGAAAGTCGGGCTTGTCGGGGCGATGCTGCTGATTCCCTTCACTGCCTTGCTGAACACGATTAACCAAGCATTCCACAATCCCGATAACGCGATTGCGGAAGGCATCGACGATCCGACCTATCTCAAAGTGATGGGATTTCTTGATGCCTATAACGATTCGGCGTTCGCTCAAGTCCTCTTCAATTGGTCTGTCAATGAAGATGGCAAGACGCTCGACGCCGTGCTGATGGATTTCTTGACAAACGAAGACATGGGCGATCTCCAACTATCGCTATCGACTGAACTTTATACCATTGCCGGCATCGGCAAGACGATTCTTTCGACTGGCATTGCCGAAGGTGGCAAAGACGCTTTGCTGGCGCAGCTGCTGTCTAACGAAAACCTTATTGCCTCGATGTTTGTCGACATTGCGAGTTCCGGGCTCATCATAAAAGCCATCCCGATTGCGCTCGCGGTTGCCATGAATATGGATAAAGTCAAAGAATATGTTGACCCAACCTTACTCAACTTCGACGAAGTCAATTGGCACGAAGAACTCCTAAACCTCGGCGAAATCGCCGATCAGGTGGTCGCTTCCGGCGTTGTCTCTGACGTGATGAGTGTCCCACAAGCCGACATGGTCCCGACCATTTTGAACTCGCTCGCGAACCCAGACAAGTACCCATCGATCCGTCAGGCATTAGCCGACATCGATAATTCCGAATTCTTGGCGCAGGTCGTCCCTGCGGTCCTCTATAAGTTGGCCAAAGACGACGTGGGCTCTGCTACAACTTTAACCGTCTCTGATTTCTTGCCCTCGGATTGGGCGGATTACCAAGGACTCCACATCGGTGAAGAGTTAACGCTTTTCTACGATTGTTTCTATAACATGGCCCATGATATTGACCCCGCCTTCTTACCGACGCTCATTGATGTCATTACCAGCGGTGGCGGCGCCGGAACCAGTTCCGCAGCGACCCCGCGTGTCTTAGGGGCACAAAGTAACCAGACCCCTGGAGAAAATCAGCATGCGACCCGACCGGTTTCTTATGTGGCCGGCACCGGCACGATGACTGATTTAATCGATATCATCCGCGCTAACGTCGATGAGTTCATCGCGATTTTAGTGGGTACCCTCAATAGCAGCGGCGAACCCACCGGCATTACCAGCGATGGCAAAACCGATTTATCTGTCGCCGGCGCTAAACCTTGTATCCTCGACAGTTCCTTGCTCCTCTATGGCATGGGCAATGTCCTAAACTATGGCCTGACCGCGATGATAGATAGCCTCACCGCCGGCACCGGCGTGACGATTCCTGCCTCAACGATTACCGTCGCCGTCGAACAACTCCAAGGCGCTGATATGGCTGAACGCCGTATCAATTACAAACGCGAATATGGCACCCTTCTTGAGATTGTCGGCGCTGCCATCCAAAATGATGCGATTGCCGAACTGATCGGCGCCGCAACCACGCCCAGTTCCTCAAGCTCATCCAGTTCAGCCGCAGTCAATCCTGATACTTTACAACATGACATTACGCCGTTACGCGCGGATTCCTCTTCTTCCGCCTCGACCTCCTCTGAAAATGTCTTTATGGATTTGATTAGCAATGAAGAAGTGCGCGATCTCATCAAAACGGAAATCTGCCCGCTGATCGACCGTTCTGTTCTGATGAACGCGATTTTGCCGTCAGTCCTCGAAGCTTTGATTTCCGGCGATAGTTTGACCTCGACCCTCGATATGGTAGGGTTGACGCCTGCGGATTTCAATTTCGATAATCTTGCGATTGGCACTGAAATCGCGAACTTCATCGATTTAGCCGGCTACGCCATGAACCTCACCGACATCACTGGTCCGGATGCGATTAACGTCATCGCGGATCACTCCTCCGATATCGTCGGCGTGCTCGACTGCATCTACAAATCCAATATCATCAACCCGAAAGATTCGCTCGGCAACTTTACGAGCGACAACTATTACAAACTTCTTGAAGCGGTCTTTGGCCAAGTCGCGGATCTCGGCGTCAATACCGAGGACGTCGCCGCCGCTATCGAATCCGTTCCTGACGATGCTTGGCTGACGACCTATGATGGTCTCGGCAATGTCGTCGCTTATGGCGAAAACTTCCACATGATCGACACGATCGTGACCGCCGTCAACAGCGGCTTATTCGATTTAATGGGTTCAGCTAACATTCTTGCCGACTTAAACGCTCCCGCCTACGATGGCGCGATTACTTCGATTTTTGCCGCGGTGGACCGTTCCACGGTGATGTCCGGATGTTTCGGCAGTATCCTAGACGGACTGATCGGTAATACGGGCGGACTCCTTGATCCCACGGGTACGGGAACCAGTTTCCGAAACGTCACGGATTGGGCTGCTGAAGGCGCAAACCTTGAGTTCCTCATTCATTCTTTGGCGGATTTCGGCAGCGATATCAATAGTATCGACTTTATGAACTCCGACCCCATCCTCATCAACAATCTATTACAAGGTTTGGCCGCCAGCCAAATCTTCGATAAACCCGATGGCACTTATCTCTTTAATCAATTCTTGTTCGAAAAATTAATTGCCACCGATTTCAAGACCTATCTCTATGATAAAGATGAAACTGAGACGAGTTTTGTCGGCCCCTCGGCTTTCGATGTCGCCAAAACCGACTTCGATAGCATCGGCTCAACCACCAGCGTGGCCGATAAAGCCGCTTGGAGCGATGAAATCGAACGCCTCGTTGATCTGATCAGTGAAGTGAAAATCTTCACGGATGCCCATGGCGGTACCGATGCTTTCGCAAGTTTGACCGATGGTTCTGCAACGGCAACCGATATCGAACCGATTATATTAGCCGTCAACAATTGCACCATTCTCCACATGGTCATTTATAACGTCTTTGACTCCATGCTTGGCGGGGGCGCGATGGATATGGGCAGCCTGAATCCGGCGGACGCGAATACCGCGGCCCTCATCACGATGACCAAAGAAGAACGCGACACGGAAATTGGTTTGACACTTGATATTTATGGCTCAATCCAAACGCTGGGCATTGACACCGGCTTCACGGCCGATAAGATCGATAGCGTCAAAATCAGCGACTTGCTGACGATGCTGCACGATTCCAAAATATTCAATACCCTCAAAGCCGATAAAGACCGCTTGGCCGCTGACTTAACCGTCTTTGAACAAACGGTGAAAATGATCTTCACGACCTCACAAATCGATACGTATGTTTACAAGAAATATGCGGTGCCGCTCCATAGTGGCATGCTCAGTGATGATTTAATCGCGATTGGCAATAATTTTGCCGGTACGACGCTCGATGCGGATGGTTGGCTTGGTTTAAACGGCGAAATCGCTTCGCTTGCCAACATCATGGAAACCTATAAGGCGACCGCGATTGACTTTACCGATCTTGGCACCGACGGCGGTGGCACGGTCACGACCTTACTCGCGACCCCGGAAGGCACTGTCAAAGTCCAAAATATGCTGATTGCGATTAACCATGACGCCATTGCTTACCCGGCCATCCCGAACTTGTTCGATGACGTGCTTGGTTCTGGCGACTTCGTGATGGGCGACCTTGATCCGGCCGATGCCAATACGGCGATTATGCTGACGCTTGACGTGACGACCCGCGACGCCGAAATCATCAACGTGCTCGATATCCATGGCTCCATCAAGGGTTTGGGTCTCGACACGGGTTTCTCTAGCGACAAAATTGACGGGGTCGCGATCAATACTTTGCTCACGCAACTCCACGATTCCAATATCTTTAATACGATAAAAGCCGAAAAGAGCCGTGCCCTTGATGATTTGACTGTCTTTGAACAGACCTACAAGATGATCATCACGAACTCGACGATGGACGGATATATCTATAAGCTTTACGCGCTCGCGCTCCGCTCGGGTTTACTCAGCGAAGATATCATTTCCATCGGCAACGACATGTACGGCAATAACGCCGAAGTCGACGGCTGGATGGGCGCCGGCAACGAAATTGAAAAACTCATCGGCATCCTGGATGCGTTCAAGGATACTGCCATCGACTTTACGGACTTCGGCACCAACGGCGCCGAGACCGTCAGCGGTTTGATGGATACGCTTGAGGGAACGGCGAAAGTCGAGAACCTCCTGCTCGCGATGAACCATTCGACGATTGTCTATCCGGCCATCCCGAACTTGTTTGACACGATGCTGACCGCCGGCGACGTCACGATGCCCGGCGTCGATATGGCCAGTGCCAACACACACTATACCGGCGACCGTTTCATGGCTCCGTATGACGATTCCGAAATTAGCCAAGTGATGGTTATTTATGGTGACATGAAAAACATCTCATCTTTAAATTACAGTGACTTAAGTTTGCTGTCAAATTCCGACATTGACTCAGCCGAAATTCTCCTCACTGACTTTGCTGAATCGAAGATTTTCCATCTTGAAGGCGCCGCCTCCGGTGACCCTGTCGATCCGACTGTCTTTGAACAAATGATGATCAAGATTATGGACGATACGGGACTCAGCGCGCAAGTCAGCGATACGTTCAACCCGAACCCGGCTTATTACGATGGCCTCGTTTATAAGTTTGTGTCCGCCCATGAAAAAGCGCTTTATATCGTGACGAATTACGACACCCTTTATACTGCCGGAGACTACTTCACGGATACGTGGGATGGTACAGATGGCGAAATTGAATCCTTCTTAAGAATCTTCCGTGAATTGAAACGGATTATCCCGAGCATGACCACGACCACGATTGATACTTCGGGCTTAACCCCGGAGAATGTCTCCGACATCTTGGCCGTCCTGAACTACTCGAACCTCGGTAGCGATGCCGTCCCGAAACTTGTCCGTGACACCTTCACGACGATGAGCATCGGCACCTACACCGAAGGCAATGAAGAATACTACCTCAGCGTCATGAATTATAACGACACTGAACTCGACCAAAAAGACTATACCGATTATCCAACCGAAGACCCGACCACGACCAAGGCTGGGTTACTCCATGTCATGCTCGATGGCTTCTGGGACGAGACGGTCGATCCGGATGCGTACATCGATATGAGCGGCGCATTTAGTTTGGCCGACTACATTAATGGCGGCAAGTCGACACAGAACCTCATGCAATTCCTGGAAGGCTCACAGATTTTGGCCCCAGTGGTTGAAGATGATGGTGTCAGCATTCTCTACGAAACCCGTTCACTCATGTTCTACAACTTACTCGATAATGTCGATATGACCAAGTATATCCGTCCGTTAGCGGGCGGCACCAAGGCCACGCGTTCCACCCAACTTGAAGACATTTTCACCAGTGACTTCGACTACGTGATGGAAGGCAATGGCCTCGACGCCTTGATCGTCAACTTGATTAACCTAACGACCGCCACCGACACCACGTCCTTGGAAGGCCAAGGCGCTGCCGCAGCCGGTCTCATCGAATCCACTTACCTCGCTGCCGGCGATACGATTACGGATCGCGCCTATATGTCCAGCGAACTCACTGCTGGATTCTACACCGACATTTTATCTGATGACTACACGCTCGCTGAAGCCAATTTGGGACATGAGGTTGACGTGATTGATTTCTACGATTCTGATTTCGAACAACTGTGCCCACGCGAATCGCGAGGCACCGAAGCGGTTCTTTCGATCGTTCCTGAAATTAACGCGATCGTCTCCGCGCCGACCTCGCAAGCCGAAGTCGATGACTTACGCTCCAGCTTCGTTGATATGGGTAGCGTCGTTGCCTGCACGGCTCCTGGCCCGGTTTGGGTCGACGGCAACTCCAATATCGCTCAACTGATTTATGCCTCACGCGTTATCAGCAACGCCAACTTCACGGCCGCTGCCGCCGCGATGGCGTTTGGCTTCCCACCGGTCATCGTTGAAGATGACCCATATGTCAATGGCTTCGTCTTCGAAACCGAAGGCAACAAAGTCTGCGACTATTTCGAGACCTTCATCTAATCGCCTAAACTTAAGAAATCCCTTGGATGCGAATCTAAGGGATTTTTCTTTATCTGGATGCTAAAATAGGAACGGTGATTCCATGAAAAGTCTCGTCAATAAAATAGAAAAAGAACTCGTCGTCGAAAAGTCCCGTTTTATCGCGATGCTTTTTCCGTTAACTTCTGAAAGTGATGTTAAATCATTGCTGGACACGGTAAAAAGAGAACACCCGGACGCGCGTCATATTCCTTATGCTTACCGCTATGGAGACAAAAGCCGGGCGAGCGACGACGGCGAACCGAGCGGCTCCGCGGGCCGTCCGCTCTTAGACCTTTTGACGAAAAAAGAACTGGATCAAGTTTTGCTCGTGGTGGTCCGTTATTTTGGTGGCGTCTTACTCGGCGCTGGACGATTATTACGCACATTTTCGCTCGCCGGCAAAGAGGCGATTGCCGCAGCCGAGTGGGCTGAATTAGTGGAGGACCGTGGCTACCGCGTCATTCTATCCTATGAAAACTTTGAAAATCTCAAGCGTCTGGCGCGCGAAACTGGCGCCATGCTCACCGATATCGTCTATAATGATAAAGTTGCAGCGACGCTCTATAGCGATACGCTGCTTGCGTCTGACTTACTGAGCCGGTTTTCCGGCGCTATCGTCATCAACGAACTAGCGAGTCAGCGACGGTTAAAACCCCATAAGGAGTAATTATGGCCTCAGAAGAATCCTGCACGCATGATTGCGAAAGTTGCGGCGAAAGCTGTGAATCGCGTATCGATAAAGTAAAACCTAATGCAAAGAGTTCAATCAAAAAAGTCATCGGCGTTATTTCCGGAAAAGGCGGCGTCGGTAAGAGCCTGGTTGCTTCATTATTAGCCACGAGCCTCAATACCGGCGGTGTCCGTGTCGGCATCTTGGACGCGGATATTACCGGACCCTCGATTCCGCGTGCGTTCGGGATTACCGAAAAAGCTAGTAGCGACGGTGAATTGATTATTCCCGCGCAAAGTCGTGGAGGTATTTCCATCGTCTCCTCCGCGATGCTCTTGGAAAACGATTCGGATCCGATTATTTGGCGGGGACCGCTTATCAGCAACCTCGTCAAACAATTCTTTACGGACGTTTTATGGGAAAACATTGATTTCTTGGTCATAGACATGCCACCGGGCACCGGCGATATTGCCCTCACGATCTTTCAATCGCTCCCAATCGACGCAATCATTATTGTCGCCTCGCCGCAGGAACTGGTCGGTGTGATTGTGAAAAAAGCCATCGAGATGGCCAACATGATGCATATCAAGATTCTGGGCATCGTTGAGAACATGGCTTATGTCGAATGCCCACATTGTAACGAAAAGATCGACATTTACGGCAAAGGCCATACCGCGGAAATCGCCAAGCATTATGGACTCAAAGTCCTTGCCGAGATTCCAATTCGAGCTGATATTTCCACGGCCGCGGATGAAGGAAAGATTGAGACAATCGCAAATCATTATTTAGATAAAGCCGTGAAACTGATAAAATCAATATAGGAGAAAATCTATGGAAGTTAAAATCGAAGTCGTCGCCCGCCGCGAGGCGCTCATCAAAAAACTAAAAAACCAGAGCTTAACGCTCGTTTATGCCGGCGTACCCAAGGTCGCAACGGCCGATGAAGATTGTCCGTTCGTCGTCAATCGCAACTTTTACTATCTGACGGGGATTACTCAACCCAATAGCGTGCTTTTCATCGTCAAAGGCAACGAAGGCCCGAAAGTCTATCTTTTCATCGATGAATTTGATGAACTCAAAGAAAAGTGGACCGGACGACGCCTTACCATTGACGAAGCCCGCGAAGTATCGCATATTACCGACATTTTACTCACCAAAAACTTACAGACAAAAATCGATGAAACGCTCCGTGAATTCGGCCAATTCGGTGAAATCAACACCATCTATCTTGATTTGGAAAAAGAACTGAAGATTGGCATGGGGTTCACTACCCACGAATTTGCCAGCCAACTCCAAGCTCGTTTCCCAAAAATCGAAATCTTAGACGTCTATGATTTCGTCATCCGTCAACGGATGATTAAATCTTCGAGTGAGATTGCCGAAATCCGTCAATCCATCGCCACGACCGATCTCGGATTGAAAGCCATCCAAAAGATTTTGAATCCGGGCATTTATGAATATCAACTCGAAGCTATTTTCAGGTATGTGCTCAAAGACCAAGCCAATGTTGAGCCGTCGTTTGAGACCATTATCGCGAGCGGTAAGAACGCCACGATTCTCCATTACCCGAACCCGAAAGATAAAATCGTCGATGGTGCGCTCGTGCTTTGCGATTTAGGCGCCAGCAGTGGCGAATACGGCGCGGACATTACCCGCGATTTCCCGGCTTCTGGTAAGTTTAATCCATTGCAGAAAGCCATTTACGACATCGTTCTCAAAGTAAATAAGGATATCATCGCCAACGTCCGTCCGGGCGTGACGCTTTTAGACTTACAGAAACGGACCGTTGATCTATTGACGACGGCCTGTTTAGAAAATAACCTCTTCAAAACCGCTGAGGAAATCACCAAACATTATTTCCACAACGTGTCGCATCATTTGGGATTGAATACGCATGATGCTGCGGTTCGCGAAGAACCTTTGGCTGCCGGCATGGTCATTACTGTTGAGCCGGGTTTATACTTCAAGGAATTCGGCATTGGCGTTCGCATCGAGGATGATGTCCTCGTGACGGCCACTGGGGCGGAAAACCTCAGCGCAGCCATCATCAAAGAAATCGACGACGTCGAAAAAGCTTTAAAACGCTAAAACAAGAACAACTAAAAACGGAACCGCAAGGCTCCGTTTTTTTCTACTTAAGAAGATGTTTTCTTCGTATGAAGATAAAAACGCCCGTAGCGGCCATCACAGCAAACGGTAAAATGACAAATATCATCCAAATTGGGGCATTAGAGGCCGAAACATCCTCTAGAGGGATAAATTCACCATCACTCAATGAAACAGCGTTGGGATGGAGATTCAGAATATAATCGTAACGGTCTTTACCGAGCGTTGCGCCATTGGTCATTGCATTAAAGAATACCTTAGACTCAGCGGTCATATAATCATATTCACTCATCATCGTGATGACGTCTTCATCCGTCATCGTGCAGGCGGGAAGAGCAAGGACATAGGAAGCAAAGGCCGAAGCTTGCTGTTTTGGGGTGACGCCGCCTAGAAGGGTTGCGCCGAAAATAGAAACCCCATGAAGATAAATGGCAACCGCAGCAGTTTGGCTAAATTCAAGTCTGACTTTGCCGCTTAACCTCGTTGGAGAAACAAACGGAACAATGTTATATCCCGTGGTATTGACAAGCAGATTGTAATTGGTCCCGACTTGGGTGTCTCCCACATAGACTTTTAATACACCATTCGTATTCACTGCGCCGGAAGTATCGACGGCGATTTTCAAAATTTCAGGATTGTGATTGAACTCAAAAGCCGAATCAGTTTCCATCGAAAAGGTTTTTACGGGATGAGTAGAAGATCCAATCTGTGAACCACGCGTGTTATTTGTAGAAAACGAAGGGGTATTGACCCATGTGAAGGAAAAGTTCCATTTGATTCCAGAAAAAATATTCGAAGATAGCGGAATTGTTGTAGATGCGCCAAAACTAGTGGAGGAGGTTGTAGTCACGGCCCAAGTTGGATCCGTCGGCATGGTGCCTTCACCGACAAGAGCTTCTGCATTGGTGACTAAGATATCGTATGACGCGGATTTCCCGCCATAGGAAACCGTGACAGTGCGCTTGCCAAGAGAATAGAGATCGGGTGTGCTAAGTGTGTAACTTCCATCTGCAATGATGGAATTTCCGGTGTTATACACGCCGACAACAACTAAACCAGATGAACTAAAGGACTCGCCAATGCTAAATGTGGTTTTGGCCGTGCTGGTGTTCAAAGATAAACTCTGAAGGACAGGTGTGGTCGTTCCGACTTCCACCGAGTAATTTCCGTGGACAGTGGTCGCTCCTTCGGTGTAGGAAACATCGATGGGTTGCGTTCCAAGCGTCGATAGAATGCTGCCAGCAGCGGGAGTCGTGACATAACTGCTCACCGGTTTTGAAGTACCGTCCGAATAAGAGGCCAGCACAATCAAACCATTATTGGAGTAGGCTGTGTCTTGAAGATAAAAAGTAGTGACTGAGGTGGTGTCAAGCGTCAGCCCTGTCAGAGTGACGGTTGGATAACTCCCGACGCTGGAAGAACCGGCTTGAACGGAAGCGGTCGGCCCAGTATAGGTCGTGTCATAAACCGCGTTCACCCATTCCGGATGGTCAATATAGGGATTGCGATTTTCTTGGAAATTATGGTCGATTAAATTGTTACGCCTAATCTCAAATGAAGATACGGGATCAAGAGTATTCCACGTTAATAAGTCACTTAGAATGCCCATTTTTCCGGTAATTAACGCAGAGGCTGTCATCGCGGCGGAACCGGAAAGACCTTCGATGATTTCTAATTTTGGGGCGCCTTGGCTTAGATAAGCGTAATAGCGCGTAGCCATGTAGAAAATCATTCGGGCAACATCGCCTTTGTCTTCGTCACGCGGTTCAAAGACCTTATCAGAAGTATAACGAGAAGAATAGCCTTGTTTTCCGGAGATATTGCCACGTTCATCAGGACAATTAATAGCAGAGTAGTCAAAACTTGGTGTCACCGTAGTGTTGTCAGCATTCCCAAAATCGTAGTTGCTATGATAATCGTTATTAGACTGATCGGCTGCACGCAGATGATGTAAATCAGTTCCTGCGGGAGCGTTTTCAAGAAAATTACCATGGCTCTTCGCCCAAGTATGTTCTTTATTCCATGTGTAGGTATGATCCGCCGACCATTTATAGGCTGTTTCAGTCGAACCGTTGTATTGCCCATAAAGGAGATACATATAGGGATCGTCAGAAGTTGCGGTCGCCAAATCATAATTGGCAGAGTCATGAGCCGAAACCGGAGATAAATTCCAATCGCGGTCAGTGATTTTCATCGCGTAGGCCGCTTCTTCATAGGTCATGCTCGTCGAGGTCTTGATTATGTCGTAGAGGCCGCTCTGAAGCGCACTTCCCGAAAGCCCGCCCACTGTGAAATAGTAGGCATTGACTTCAGCATCGTTTTCAATCGTGGTGTCGATGTTCTGAGTGGATAAGGCGTTAGAAGGGACCGTTTTTTGCGATGAATAAAAAACACTGGCCGAAATTCCGCTGACCATCAAAACAAATGATAATCCAATAATCCATGGTACTTGGCGTTTCATGATGATTCCACCTTGAGGTCGGAAAGTCCGACAAAAATACTCATTTATTATAGCAACGAATAAGCAATATACATAGGAAGAAGACACAGCACTGACAAAGGGACGCGAAAGATTAAATATTCCCTCTGTTTAGTGAGGACCTTTACGATTTGTCACAATGTAATAACCGATGACGGAAGTTAGACCAAGGACCATGATAGCAATAATCAAAAGTAGCGAATCAACCTCAGGAGAATGAAACGTCGAACTATCGCTGCCACTATTGGAAATAAGCGCAACTTTTGAGTAGGAGACTGGTGTTTTGGCCCAGGTCAAATCCGTGCCCGAAGAGGATTTTAGAGGTGAGAAAATAGCCGTCATGAAAAGGAGTGACAAAGCGAGTTTCAGATTTTTTTTGTTGCCATGTTGTCCCATTCAAGTTCCTTTAGGCGAAATCGTTTTCGCTGTAAGACAAAATATACTATATTTCGATTAAAATGGACACATTTTCTAAAAACAAGTTTAGGATTCTATCTACATTAAGTATAATGATGACGAGGAAGACTCTAATGGAATATTCGCAATTATCATCGATGCTGCTTGCAAAAATCGATCCGAAGTATCTTCTTTTTTGCGGACCGATCGTCAACGCAAAGACCCCTTTGCTTGGTGTCAGGATGCCTGTCCTTCATGAAATTACGAAAAAAATCCTGAAAGAAAACGATACGGTCGATGGAATTCCGTTTCATCAATCGGTCGAAATGGATATCGTGATTGGCATTTACCATATGGAAAGAAAGGATGCGTCAATCCAAAAATACGCATTTTTGGATGAATTTCTACCTGGGGTCGATAATTGGATGGTCATCGATTCGCTTGCCAGTTCTTTTTCGACAAAAGATTATGAATTAGGACTACGGAAAGTAAAACAGTACGCCAAATCCAATTATCCTTTCGCGCGGCGTTTCGCATACGTTCATTTTTTAGGAAACTTCATTCAAAAAGAAAAACTATGTGATTTGTTCAAAATCATGAAACCGGATGAGCATTATTACGTCCGAATGGCGATGGCGTG
>Ga0209540_10001276_pt1 | contig 19666 bp, 18 predicted proteins | sample BarGraIncu01121A_FD_184501 | JGI IMG/M metagenome (GOLD analysis project Ga0209540, IMG submission 184501) | Arctic peat soil microbial communities from Barrow, Alaska - Barrow Graham LP Incubations 011-21A (SPAdes) (version 2) | ecosystem: Environmental > Terrestrial > Soil > Wetlands > Peat... | reverse complement strand
TGAGGACTCTTTTGATTGACGCGCTGGCGATGATTGAAGCAACGATAGATTTTACAGATGATGTCGCCGCAGGAGATATTCCTCAACTGCCACAACAAATTGATCTGGCCGCCTCACGCGTGCAATCACTTCTTGCGACATACCACTCGGCAAAGATATATACAGAAGGCGTAAGTGTTGTTATTACCGGCAAGCCCAATGTCGGCAAATCCAGTTTACTTAACACGCTCACTGGCAGAAAAAAAGCGATTGTCACTGACATACCGGGGACAACCAGGGATCTGATTACAGATATGATCAATATCAAAGGCGTCCCCGTAAATCTTGTGGATACCGCCGGAATCAGAGAGCCTAAAGACGCAATCGAAAAAGAAGGAATCAAACTGGTCTGGGAAAATCTGGCTAATGCCGATGTTGTAATTATAATATTGGATGGCAGCAAACCGTTAACCTACGAAGACAAAGAGATTATTCAAAAGAATAAAAATGGCAATATTCTGATTGCCATTAACAAAACTGATCTGCCACCAGCCTGGAAAACAAGAACAATTGCCGGGTTGCTTCCTCCAGAAGGAAAGATTCTCAACATCTCTGCTAAATTTGGCACCGGACTGGAAGAATTGAAAAATATTATCGTGGATTCCTGCCTCAGCGAAAATTATATCGATGCCGGCAGCGCAATGATTACCAATATGCGCCATAAAATGGCACTGGAAAAAGCACTTGCGAATGTTCGGACAGCAAAAAATAATATTTTAAACGGCATGTCGCCGGAATTTGCCGCTTTTGACCTGCGCGAGGCATTAGATAATCTGGATGAAATCACCGGCAAAAAAATTAATGATGAAATATTGGATAAGATATTCTCCAGCTTTTGCATCGGCAAGTAATACCAATCAGCTTTCTTCCAGCCCTTCAATGAACGCCAGGACATTTTTGCCCAGAACGGCGTGGTTGTAACCGCCTTCCAAAATGCCGAAACATCCGCCTGAATTGCGCCGGGCGGCTTCCCGAACCAGCTTGCCCATATATTTGTAGTCTTCCGTTTTTAAAAGGCCGCCCCAATCGGCTTCATGATAATCAAAACCGGCAGACACGGCAATCATATCGGCATCCGTCCGCTCCAGACTGTTCTGAACAATTTTTAAATATTCATTGCGGTTCTGGCCTGTGGGATTAAGAATCGTCACGTAACCTTTGCTCCCCAGAATATTAACGTTGCCGTCGCCAACGTGCAGATCAAAATCCAGAAGAAATGCTTTTTTAATTTTATGCTCGCGCTTAAGCTTTTCCAAAGCTATCGCCATATTGTTAAAATAGCAAAATCCCCAGGCGCTATCCGCTGAAGCATGATGGCCGGGCGGACGAATCACGGCAAAACAGGGTTCGGTAAGCGCGATTTGCGCCGCTTTGATTGCGCCACCTGCCGCAAGCGCGGCAATATCATAAACACCTTCGCGCCTGATCTCAGCTATATGCCGGGTGGTGTGAACAGCGGCAATATCTTTTTCATCCGCTTCTTGCGGCTCGATATAATCAACTTTCCCTGCAAGCGCAAACTCAATGGCTTCAATCCTTCCCGGATTAGAGGCAGGATCAGATGAATAAACTTCCTTATACTCTTCGGAATAAACTACTTTCATTCTGTACTCCTTTCTCTTATAAATGAAAAACTGCTTGTCACCCACTCCTGAGGATTACCATCAAAAACTTTTTCCACAAATTTTACGCGCCCGTTTTTACCGATAAGCAGAATTGTCGAAGAACGTGTGCCGTAAACGGGGCTGGTAATAAATATCGACGACAATACCCTTTCCCATTCCAGACCTATTCCTGTGTCCGGCAATTTATTGTCGGCAGGAATTTTACGATCCGCCAGCAGAGCAAATAATGCTTCTTCCAATTCAGCGCCTTTTTTATCCAACGCGGCCGTGAGCAGCTTTTTACCCCTGAATACTTTCGGCCAGAGTGTGTTCAGAAAATGATTGCTCAAACCGTAAATTCCGGAATTTAGTTTTTGCTTTTCTCCGCGATTGGAATAAGCAAATAGTTCACTTTGATCTCCAAGAATCAAATTATAGCCATTATAAAGTTGAGCCTGCCGGGATATTTTATCTAAATATTCGTCAATACTTTGATTGCCGCAAAGATAAGAGCTGACAAGCCCTCCGCGCGATGGAGCATTATTTTTCCAGGAGGCCGGATCACGATAATTTGTAATAGCGGCAAATTTTCCGGCGCGGTCAATCCCCATCCAGGTGCCGCCTTCTTTTAAATCCCGACCGGCTAGCACTTGCGGGGCATCTTCCCAGAAATCAGCGGAAGATGACGGGCGTTCATAAAACTCGTCCCTGTTGGCAGCCAAAATTAAATTGTAGGCCGGATGAACTTTATAAGCAAATAGAATCAAACACATCGTATCTCGTATCTCGTGAAGCGGAATTCGTTTTATGCTTCGCACTCTGGATTCCGGCCTGCGCCGGAATGACAATCTTTTTCCCCCGCTTCACGCTTCACGTCTTTTGATTCCCGCTTCACGAATAACGTTTCACGCTTCACGTCTTCAGTCTTTCCATGATTTTAGTCATTGTCTCACCGGCGGAGTGGTCAATTATCACATCGGCGATATCATCCTGTTGGGTCGGGCCCAGATTAACAATAACTACGCCCGCTCCGGCGCGTTTCGCGTAAAGAGGCATATTAGCGGCGGGATAAACAACCAGAGAGGAGCCGATGACAATAAACAAATCACATTCCTGCGATTCATGAGTTGCTATCGCTAAAACTTTTTGGGGTAATGCCTCACCAAAAAAAATAACATCCGGCTTCAGAATACCGCCGCATTTCTTGCAATCCGGAACAAAATCAGCAGACGGAATATTTTGTGTTAAAAGCTCCAGTGGATATTTCTGCCCGCAATCAAGACAAATAAGCCATTGCATGTTACCATGCAATTCATGGACACAAGCCGGATCGCTGCCCGCCTTCTGGTGCAGGTTATCAACATTCTGAGTAATCACACAACTCAGTTTACCAATCTTTTCCAGTTCGGCTATTGCCAGATGCGCGGCGTTGGGGGCGGCATTAGCCATTAACCCGCCTTCCAGAAGAAGCTTCCACATTTTCTTTCGCGTCTGCGCGGAATTCAGGAACTTGTCAATGGTAAAATCATCCGGATCAAATTTTGTCCAAAGCCCGCCCGGACTGCGGAAATCAGGTATGCCCGATTCCGTGCTGACTCCCGCTCCGGTAAAGATGACAATTCTTCCGGCCTTATCGATCATTTGAGCTACTTTATTAATTTTTTCTTCCAAGGAATCGCCCTTCTGATTAGAAATTAATTTCTTCGATAGCTAAGGATACACTAAGTTATTTTAAAATCAAAAGAAAAAACAAAAAGGGGGATAAAACATATTTTTCAGAATAGTTTTTCGCCAGCCTGCGCCAGAGCATCTTTTAATCTTGCTGCATCACCGGATTTTAAAAGCTTTCGGATATCGGCAAGAGTTTTTTCGTATAATTTTAATATTTTATCGGTATCGGGATTATTGGCGATAATATCCGCGTAAAGCCCGGGACTCTCCGTGAAGACTTTTTTGACGATCTCCAGTTTAGTTTTAAATATCGGCGTTGCACATTTACTGATTTCCTCCAGAGATACCCCTGTCCCAGCAAGTGCGAGCCCCAAAGAAATTGTATTGAGATGATTGAGAACCTGAACTATCGCCATTATTTTATCATGTTCTCCCGGAGTTTTTTCCGTAACCACTAATCCGTTCTTTTCCAGAACATTTCTTAGCCAGGCAAGCCACCTCTGCCCTCTGGCCGGGCACAAAATAACGTTTTCTCCGGTGGGATCATCAACACCCGGCCCAAAAAGAGGATGGCACCCGATAACATCAGCCCTGGAATTGGCCATCATCAGATCCACAGGTTCTTTTTTGAGCGAAGTTAAATCCATTAAAAGCGAACCTTCCGGCACCAATGGCCCGACTCTTTCAATCATCGCCGCTGTGGCAGAAATAGGTACGGCTATGACAATGACGTTGCATAAAGCTGCCAGTTCATTGATATCCATTGCTGATTTTCTTCCCCAGACATGAACAGGATAACCTTCCTTTTGCAACAAATCAGCAAACCAGCGACCCATGCCTCCGGTGCCGCCAATTATTCCTACGGTTATATCTTTCATAGTTTTGCCGCCCTTTGACGTAACCAATGGTCGGCCAAGACAATATTGACCATCGCTTCGCATACCGGCACTATCCGCGGCAACACACAATTGTCGTGCCGGCCTTGAATTTGAATTGATCGCTGCACTCCTCTGGAATCTACCGTCTGCTGCGCTTTAGCGATTGAGGAGATTGGTTTGCAATAAACTCTCATAACAATCTCCTGGCCTGTCGTAATTCCCGCCAGTATGCCTCCGGCATGATTTGTCATAAAGCCGTCTGACGACATTTGATCATTAGCCTGAGATCCTTTCATTGCGGAGGCTGCAAAGCCTTCTCCAATTTCAACTGCTTTTACTGAACCGATGCTCATTAAAGCTTTGGCCAGATCCGCATCCATTTTATCAAAAACGGGTTCGCCTAAGCCGGCAGGGCAACCGCGCACGATAACTCCAACAACCCCACCGAGCGAATCTCCCTCTTTTCTCACCGCTGCCAGTTTCTTTTCCATAGCCGCGGCAGCCTCTGAGTCGGGACAAAAAAGGATATTTTTACGCACTTTAGAGAGCAAATCTTTACTCGCTGGCATTTTGGCGCGGTCAATTTCAATTGCACCGATTGCTTGTGTATAGGCAATAACTTCCATACCCGCGGCGGCAATTATCTTTTCGGCAATGGCTCCGGCGGCAACACGGGCGACGGTTTCCCTGCCTGAAGCCCTTCCTCCTCCGCGCCAATCGCGTATGCCATATTTCTTAAGATACGTATAATCCCCCTGACCGGGGCGAAAAACATCTTTTAATTCGTCATAGGCCAAAGAGTCGGCATCAGAATTTCTGATCAGCAGAGAAACAGGAGTGCCTGTTGTTTTACCTTCAAAAACTCCGGAGAGAATTTCTACTTTGTCTTTCTCGCGTCTGATTGTTGAAGAAACAGCGACTGAAGGTTTTCTGCGATCTAGAGCCTGTTGAATATCAGCTTCGGCAAGTTCAATCTCTGCCGGACAGCCATCCACAATTGCTCCCAGCGCGGCACCATGTGACTCTCCCCAGGTTGTTACGCGAAAGATACTGCCAATTTGATTTCCGCCCATAAATTACTCCCGACACCTTAATTTTGATGAACCCGTAAAAATCGAAAATGTCCCGGACGCGTCATACCGGCGAAGGCCGGTATCCAGTGATTATTAATAGTTATAAAAACCTGGACCCCGGCCTTCGCCGGGGTGACGACTTTTTACGAGGTCGTCAATTTTTGCTTTTATTAATTTTAGCTACTATCCCCGATTCCAATAGATATTGATAGATCTCGTCCGTCACTTGCAGAGCACTTTTGCCTTTTGTCTCTACAACAAAATCCGCCGCGTTTTCATATAACGGTATTCGCCGCGTTAAGACATCGGCCGTTTCCTGGGCAAGATCACCCTCCGTAAATTGCGGCCGTTTCGCCTCTGTCTGCGCATCTTCTTTGAGCCGGTTGATAATATCCGACAGGCGAGCATTAAGCCAGACAATCACCCCCATTTGCTTTAACAAGATTACGTTTTCGTCGGACAGAACCACTCCGCCGCCGGTAGCAATAACACCAGCGCCTTTTTGTTTCAAGGTTTGAATCATTTCTCTTTCTCTGGCGCGGAAGTAGTCCCAGCCTTTGAGCGCCACGATTTCCTTGATCGGCATTCCTAAATTTTCTTCCAGTAGCAAATCAGTATCCATAAAAGGAATCTTCAGCCTGGATGAAAGCAGAACACCCGCAGTTGATTTACCTGAAGCCCTATAGCCGATCAGGATGACTTTCATATTTTCTTTAATTCCTCCCAAAACTCCGGAAATGATTTATCCACGCATTTTCTATCAGAGATTTCAATCCCCGGAACAGCCAGTCCGGCAATAGCAAAACTCATGGCAATACGATGGTCATTATAGGTTTGAATGCTTGCTGCCGCTGGTCTTCCACCTCTAACCATCATTCCATCCGATAGATCTTCGGCTTCAATACCGATCCGGTTTAGCTCGGTTACCATTACCGCCAGGCGATTGCTTTCTTTTATCCGCAAATGAGCCACATTAGTAATTAATGTCTGCCCTTTGCGGAAAGCAGCCAATATCGCCAGTGTGGGCACCATGTCCGGCATGTCGTTCAAATCGAAAGCAAAATTACCTTCGGCTAAATCAGCACCGGCTACTTCCACCCAATTCTCTCCCGCTTTTACCGTACAGCCGAGCTCTTCCAGAATGTCCAACAGGCGAATATCGCCCTGTTTACTTTGCCTGCTGATGCCGCTGACTCGAATTACCTTTTTCAAAAGAGCAGCGGCCAGAAAAAAATACGATGCGCTGGAGGCATCGCCTTCCACACAATATTCGCGTCCGGAATAAAGATTACCTGCATTAACACTATACTGATTTTTCCCTGTCTCGTAAATATTAGCACCGAAATCTTTCATCACGGAAATTGTCAGATCAATATAAGGGGCGGAAACAATATCGCCCTGCACAGTCAGCTCAATTCCTTTTGCTGTGTAAGGAGCACAAAGAAGCAGCGCCGAAACATATTGAGAGCTTTCAATGTCCCTAAGAGTTATCTTCCCACCGGTAAGACCATTCGCCATTATTTCTACCGGCGGACAATTGTTACGGCAGGAAATATCGACATCCATACTCTGAAGGGCTTCTACCAACGCTCCCACAGGTCTTTCGCACAGGCGTTTCTCACCGGTAAGAACATATTTGCCGCGTCCCAGGCAGACCATTGCCGTAAGAAAGCGCAGAGCCGTACCATTATATCCCAGAAATATTTCTTTGCCGTTATTTTTTAATACACCCGCCGTGCCCGAAACCAAATAGCCTCCGTCGGCTAATTCAATCCCGACCCCCAAAGCTTGCAGGCCGGATATCAGATGCAGCGTATCTTCCGCAACAAGGGCATGGCTGATAAATGAATTGCCGCAAGCCAGCGCCGCCGCGATCAGAGCCCGCTGAGTAAGGCTTTTGGAACCGGGAACGGATACCGTAGTGGATACTCCCTCAATATTTGCTTCAGCCTTCAATTTTCGCTAACCTCTCTGTAACAACTTTTTTCATGAGTACACGGGATGGCTCTTTTCCCGTCCACAGTTTGATTTGCTGAGCCCCCTGATGCACAAACATATCCAGTCCGGAGACAGTACGGCAACCCTGTTCTTCAGCATCACGCAAAAGTTTGGTCTTCAGCGGATTATAGATAACATCTATAACATACTTGTATCCGCCCAGCAATGACGCCTCCACCGGAGATTGATCGATATGTGGATACATACCAACCGGTGTGGTATTGATCAGGCAATCGGCCTTTACCTTTACCAGATCCGAAAGAGAATAAAACGGGCAGTTGAATTCATTCGACAGAATCTTACCTCTGACCATCGTCCGATTGACAATTATCGGCAACCCTCCCTCTTTCATTATTCCATAAACCGCGGCCCGCGCCGTTCCACCCGCGCCAATGATTACAAACGTTTGATCCTTAACCGGCATCAGCTCTCTAATCGTCAGCAGCAGACCCAGCCAATCTGTATTGTAGCCCACCAGACGGCCATTGTTATTGACAATTGTATTTACCGCACCAATATTCAGCGCATCATCTTGAATTTCGTCGAGGTATCCCATAACGGAAACTTTATAGGGAATAGTCACACTGGCGCCACGAATATCCATCCCTTTTATTCCTTGAAGAGCTGCTTCTAAATCAGAAACACAAAAAGCACTGTAACGTCCGTCAATACCCATCTCCTTTAGCGCGGCATTGTGCATAAGCGGAGAAAGACTCTGTGCTACCGGATTTCCCAGCAAAACATAATTTTGTAAATTTTGTCCCGCAGAAAGCACCACCCCCGATTTACTTGGAAGCAAGTTACCTTTGATCAGATTATTGATTTGTCTCATCTCCTGTACTGTAAGCTGCCCCGGCGCTGCTTGCTCTCCCTGATCCAGCACGGCAAAACTCAAATACGCGCCCAGAAACGGAGCTACAACGCGGCTGATACGACCTTCGTCCCCCATGCACATCGCGATGATTTTCTGAGAATGCTTTTGCGCGTAAGGGATCATGCTCAGAACCTTCAGATTATCTTCAGCGCTTTTAGCGAAAGTGACAATTTTCACAATCGCGGCACCGTTTTCCAAACACTTCTGAAATATTTCTTTGAGTTTGGCAAGCGAAGGAGTTTTTTTAATATCATGATAGGAAACGATTATTCCGGTTACTCCTCCTAGCTTTGCGCAACAATCGCGAAGCTCACCAATTGCGGTCTGACCCTCCGTAAGCTCAATATCGACAAATTCTACTTTCATTTCGATTGCCTTTTTCAGCAAATCCATTTTCCCGATCTCTTTATCTTTTATTATGGATTTGGCTTGCGGCAATTCATTTGCTGAAAGGGCCTCCTCCTTTTTCCGGCAGGTAACAATTATCTTGACCGAGCCCGTAGCGTTGCGAATGGCTGGAATCAGATCATCCAGATTGCCGTCGGCAATCAAATCCATTCTCAGTTCAATGAAATCGGCAATGGGGCAACTCCGCTCAATTTCCTGCAGCGCCTCTTTGTTTGTTTTTGCCGTAATCGGTATACAAATCATAATCCACCTTCCGCTTTGGGGTATGATCCTAAGATTTTCAAATAAGTTGTTTTCTCTTTGAGCTCCGTAAGACAGCTTTTTATTTCTTCATCATTTGTATGGCCGATCACATCCACAAAAAAGAGATATTCCCACAATCTTTCTTTCACAGGATGCGATTCTATTTTGGATAAATTAATCTTACGCCCGGCAAATGACGACAGAGCGCGATACAGCGAGCCGGGTGAATCGGTTGTGGCAAATATCAAAGAAGTTTTATCATTGCCGGTCGCCTGCCCTTCCCCTCTGCCGATTACTAAAAACCGTGTCATGTTGGAAGGATTATCCTCAATACCCTCTGCCAGGATGTTCAGATCGTAACACTCAGCAGCAAGTAAACTGCCTATTGCCGCTTCCGTCTTTTTTCCGCGCACTCTTTGCACTGCGGCGGCCGTACTCTCCATTTCGCCTAGTGTGCAATTGGGCATATTCGTTCTGAGCCACGACTGACATTGGGCTAATGCCTGAGGGTGGGAATAAATATTCTTAATGCTCTTCATGCTTTTTGCAGAAGAAATTAAACACTGACTAATGCGCAGGTAAATTTCCGTTCTGATTTTCAGAGGAGTCAAAATTAATCTGTCCAGTGTCACATTAACGGAACCTTCGAGAGAATTTTCTACGGGGACCACGCCCCAATCCACAGAACCTTTTTCCACTTCATCGAAAACGCGGGCAATTCCACTCTGGGGGAAAAAACAGCCCGATTCGCCAAAATGCAATCGGGATACCAAATGGGAAAATGATGCTTCCGGCCCCAAAAAAGCAATTGTTGTGGGCTTCTGCAAATCGCGCGACGCGGAAATGATTTCCCGAAAAATCGCCTGAACTGCCGTGGACGGCAGCGGCCCGGGATTCAACTCCTGCAAATAGTTATAGACTTTAGATTCCTGCGCAGGGTCATATACCTGGATCCCTTCCTGTCCTTTAACCTCACCAATCTGGACAGAAATACGCGCCCGTTCATTTAAAAGACGGATAATTCCCCGATCTTTGTCTTTTATGTTTTGTCTTAAGCCATCCAAATTCGGCTGCTTCATTATTTCATCTCCTCAATCACATCGCCAATCAGCTTATTCTCAATGCCTCCATGGACAAAAGGCATACCGATTTTCTTCAACAGAACAAAGTTAACAACATCATCTTTCTTTTTTTTATCCATCGCCAATCTGGAAATTATTCCATCGGCAGAAAAATTCTGTGGTATTTTTCCTGGTAATCCCGCCGCCATGATTATTTCTTCGATACGCCTGAGCTGTGCAGCATCGAGGTACCGCATTTTTTCGGAAATGCGCGCCGCCGCAATCATACCCAAGGCAACTCCTTCGCCATGAGAGATTGTGTACTTGGATGCCGCTTCAATAGCGTGCCCAAGAGTATGGCCAAAATTAAGAAGACGCCGCAAGCCTTGTTCTTTTTCATCGATTTCGACAATTGATTTCTTAATGCGGCAGCAGTTTTCCACAAGCTTCAGCAGCAAAGCCGAATCTTTGCTTTTTACCGCCTCCATATTTTCTTCCAGCATACTAAACATTTTTTCATCATCAATAATGCCGTATTTAATAATCTCGGCCAGTCCGTTGTTAAACTCTTTTTGGGGCAGTGTTTCCAGAAAAATTAAATCCGCAAAGACAGCGCGCGGCTGATAAAATGTGCCCACCAGGTTTTTCCCATGCGGCAGATCGATGGCTGTTTTTCCGCCGATGCTGCTGTCCACCTGCCCGATCAACGTAGTCGGTATCTGAATACAAGGAATGCCGCGCATATAAATGGATGCGATAAAACCAACCAGATCGCCAACAACTCCTCCACCTAAGGCAATTAAAATCGTACTGCGGTCTGCACCCAATTCCAGCAGTTTTCCCACAATGTCCAGGACTGTATTGACATTTTTAGAAGACTCTCCCGCGGGAAACTCAATCAGATTTATATTTAATCCAACATCCTTCAAACTGTCCATCATCTGTTTTGCGTAAATACTCCCCACAGAATTATCCGTAATCATGACATAGCGTCCGGCTTGAAAATTTTTGGCAATAATTAACGCCATCCGGTCGATAATCTTATAACCAATACGAATTTCGTAAGATGAGAATGATTTTTTATCGAGATTAACTTTCATTGATCGCATATAACCACTCCGTTAATTTAGTGTTTCATCGCCTTGGCAATGGCTCTTACATCATCCATTAATTGATAAAACCTCTCCGGTTTCAGAGACTGCGCTCCATCGGAGACGGCTTTTTCCGGGTCCGGATGCACTTCCACAATAATGCCGTCAGCTCCAACAGCAACAGCGGCACGGGAAAGTGGAATCACAAACCTCCAGTTGCCGGCAGCGTGACTGGGATCAACAACAACGGGCAGATGCGTCAGACCTTTGAGTACCGGAACCGCGCTTAAGTCCAGTGTGTTTCTTGTCGCTGTTTCAAAGGTTCTAATTCCGCGCTCGCAGAGAATAACATTAGGGTTACCGGAGGAAAGAATGTATTCCGCGGACATGAGCAACTCTTCGATTGTGGTCATCATGCCTCTTTTCAAAAGTACAGGTTTGCGCGCATGACCGACTTTTTTAAGCAATGCAAAATTCTGAATATTTCGCGCTCCAATCTGCAGCATGTCAGCATAGCTTTCGACAAGATCAACGTCAATCGGATTGACAACTTCAGTTACAGTCGGTAGACTTGTCTTCTGACTGACCTGATCCAGTATCTTCAATCCATCTTCTTCCATTCCCTGAAAACTGTATGGTGAAGTCCGCGGTTTGAAAGCGCCGCCTCTTAAAATCTGAGCACCGCCTTTTTTTACGATGTAGGCGCTTTCCAGCAATTGCTCTTCGCTTTCAATCGCGCAAGGACCGGCCATCACCACAAAGTCCGGTCCGCCGATTGGAATTGAACCCACGGAAACAATAGTATTGCCTTCATGCGATTCGCGGCTCGCCAACTTATACGGTTTCAAAATCGGCATGGTTTTCTCGACGCCCGGTAAAGACTCCGCGTATTTCAGCACAGCTTTATCGCGATTGTCACCAACGGCGCCAATAATTGTTCTCTCGACGCCGCGCGAAGGATGCGCTTTGTAACCAACGGATTCGATCCAGTTGATTACCTTCTCAATTTGTGTGTCGGTAGCGTGGCTCTTCATTATAATAATCATGTCTTCCCTCCTGAAAACTAAAAAAGGCCATGGCTTTTGCCCGCCATGGCCTTAAAAAAAGAACAGCCATGGGAGCTCTTTCGATCTACCCATGGCTGTTTTGGTTTATTTTACCTTACCAAAGCCTCCTCAGCAACGGGCAGACCAATGCAAAATAGGTATAAAACCAATAACCATAAATATTGTTGTTTGCAGTTAGTTTTCTGTCCATCGTGAAAAACTCCATCCTTTTAATTGGAGACACTATAAACAAACGTAAATTTCTTGTCAAGAAATATTTTTCAAAAATGTCTATACTCCCCCGGAAAATTAATATTATGTCACACTTGATGATCTCGTCAACAGTCCAATAATCGTCATACCGGCGAACGCCGGCTTGTGCCCTTCAGGGTATATCCAGAACATATTGAAATAACTGGATTCCGGATCAAGTCCGGAATGACAAAACAGGGGTTTTCCAACTTTTTACGGTTTCATCACATTTCATCTTTCATGATTTTATGATATACTGTAATAAACAGATGGGCCAATAAAGTCTAATATCGATTCTTTCTCGAAAATAATAATATATGGAAAGGATTACTATGCTGAATTCCCTTATCGTCTTAATTATTGTTTGTGGTGTTTTAAGCCTTCTTTTTTTTATTGCCACCATTGGCGCCCTGCGCCGGAAGAAACTTCTTAAATCTGCACTGCGCATTTTACTGGCAGCGTTATTTTTATCGCTGGCCGCTCTATTTGGAACGATCACGATAGCTACAGTTGGCTACAGAGCACTTACATATGAAGAGACGGCAGCGACAGTCCAAATCGAACCTCTGGCCGCAAAATTGTTCATCGCCCATTTTAGATTTCCCGATGGCCGGCAAGCCTCCTACAAATTGGCCGGGGATGAGCTTTATGTTGATGCTCACATTCTCAAGTGGAAGAATTTTGTCAACATCCTGGGCTTGCATACGGCTTATGAGCTGGACCGTGTTACCGGCCGTTATATAGATGTTAAAGATGAGCTGGTGAGTCCCCGCACTGTATTTCTCCTTTCGCAAGACAAACCGCTAAACATGTTTAATCTGCGGCAGCGCTACTTTTTTCTCCAGAACCTGCTGGATACTGAGTATGGATCTGCTACGTTCATTAATTCAGACAAACCTGCCAGCTTTGAGATAAGAGTATCTACGACAGGGCTTTTAATCAGGGATAGTCAGCCACAATAAAGGGATTGCATGTCAACCAGATAATAACTAACTAATTCATCGCTTCTGTGGAATGATCTCTATCCAATAATCATCTGGATCATTGATAATGAAAAACAGAAACTATTTTTACCCTCTTGACTTCATAAAAATCCTAATATAGGATATTTAAAAATTTTAGAATATGGATTCTTAAATCCTTGCCAGTTAATGGAAAACAAATAATTTGAGATTGTTTTATGAAGATAAAAAAAATCAAAAGTTGGCTGTTTTCTCTATTCACCATTTTCCTACTGGTATCCCTAACAGCAATTTTTCAACAATCAACAGCCGCGGATGACGGTTATGTCGGTAAAGACGTATGCCGGGCCTGTCATCAAAAAAGCTACGATAGTTATCTGAAATCAACACATTCCAAAGTAGCAATTCCGGGAAACCCGGCAAATAGGAACTCCTGTGAGTCTTGCCACGGTCCTGGTCTTGAACATGTGCAAAAAGCCGGAGCGAAGGGAACAGGCTTGATTACCTTCGATAAAAAGACCGATCCGGAAGTGAAGCAGGCGAAATGTCTTTCCTGCCATCAGGATTCCAGCGCCGTACCTTTCTGGGATCTGAGCAAGCATAAAGTCAATGGAGTTTCCTGCAGTGATTGTCACAGCGGACACGCCGGAACGAAAAATAATTTAAAGATGGCCGAGCCGGCGCTTTGTTTCACCTGCCATGCCTCAATCCGCGCCCAAGCCAACAAACAATCGCACCATCCGCTGAAGGAAGGCCTCATGAAATGCACCCAGTGTCATGACCAACACGGCGGATCAGGGCCTAAGATGGTGAAGGCGGATACGGTAAATGAACTCTGTTTCAAGTGTCATGCCGAAAAGCGTGGGCCATTTATGTGGGAACATCCACCGGTTGCCGAAAATTGTCTGACCTGCCATGTGCCTCACGGCAGCAATCACGGGAAACTTCTATCCTCGAAGCCTCCATTGTTGTGCCAGAGTTGCCACGACGCCACTCAACATCCCGGAACAATTTACACCAGGTTTGAAACATCCCCGGGCACAGCCGTATCCGGAAAAAACAGGATGATTGCCCGCGGCTGCCTGAACTGCCATACCAACATTCACGGAGGCAATGGCCCCTCGGTGAGGGGACAACGCTTTGTCCGGTAAAAGGTATAACTATGAGAAGACAAATGCTTTTATCAGTCTTTTTATTCGGTTTGGTTTCCTTGAGTCCGGCTTTTGCCCAGGAGCAGGAAGATAAATTCTCCGGTGAAATTAGCGCGCAGGGCACTCTCACCCATATCAACGGCAACGAAGCTAAGTTTAACGAATATAGAGATATCCGAAATGGTCTCTACGGCGATGTTAAACTCAAATATGATGACAATAAATATTATGTGGATTTCTACAGCCGTAACATGTTCTACGATACGCAGAGTTATGACCTGGAAGGTGGGAAATGGGGGGTATTCAAGTTCAACATTAACTACAATGAAATCCCCCACAACTTCACCTACGACGCGCAAACATTGTATTCGGGGGCAGGAACTGCCAATCTGACCTATCCCACCCATCCGCCCAGCACCAATACCGGCACCTGGAATACATTTGATTACTCGACAAAACGGAAAAATTCCGGTGCGGGATTCAAGATTGATGTCTTGAAGCCTTTTTTCATGAATTTCTCCGCCGCTATAGATGAACGGGCAGGTATTTATCCCATCGGTGCCGCGGGAACAACGCCCGGCGGGATTGCCCTAGAGCTTCCGGCGCCGATTGATTACAGAACAGACAGCATCAATTTGCTTGGCGGATATGTCCGCAATCCCTTATACATTTCCCTGGGCTATTTTTACAGCAATTTCACCAACTCTAACCCGAATCTTAGTTTCCGCAACCCCGCTACGAACAATACGGCGTCGGCAACGGATACATATTCGTTGCCGCCGGATAACCACTACTACAAAGTCAACCTCAAGGGCGCGCTTAAATTGCCTTTAAACAGCAAGTTCAATGTTGATCTGGCTACGGCCAGCGCCAAATCGGATGCTCTATTGAGTAATTCATATGTTGTCGCCACAGGACTGAGAAGCTTTACTTTGAGCACTCCATTCTTTAACGGGCAGGTCGATACAAACAACTTCGCCACCTCGGTCACATCAAAGCCGCTGTCTTTCCTCGATGCCAAAATTTTCTTTAAATATGACGACCGGGAAAATAAATCGAATGTTATCACAATAACGGATACAACAACTTTCACCAACACCCTATTCAACTACCGGAGAGTAAAATACGGCACGGAACTTGGTTTCCAACTGCCGGCAAAGTTTTATTTCCTCGGCACTTACAATCATTCAACAATCAGCAGAGAAAGAGAAGACATCCCTGATAACAGAGATGATCTCTTCAGCGCCGAACTGAGATGGAAGGGAGTTGATTTCCTGGCCGCCCGCATCGGATACGAAAGACTGGACAGAAAGGCGGAATTCCAGCCGCCCGCCGCGACCAGTATTGAAACCTTCATCAGACGTTTTGATGCCGCCGGAAAAATTCGGGATACCTATAAGGCCAACCTGGACTTTTTCCCCACCGACAACTTCAGTATCAGCCTTAGTTACAAGCACAGGGAAACGAATTATCCCGATACTATTTTAGGACTGACCGGTGACAAGGGGGATGAATTCCTGATTGATGTTGATTATCTGATCAACAAGCGAGTCAGGTTATTCGGCTCTTTCGATTATGAACGCATCCGGCAGGACCAGTTCCAGAGGCAGTCAACAGGTGCAGTTGACCCTTCACTGCCGCCTACACCAACAAACTTTAATTGGACGGCTGCACAGAAGGACGAAAACTACAGTTACTCGGCGGGCGCTGAAATATTTATTGTCCCGGAAAAACTTACTCTGCTAGTCCAATACAGCTATCAGCAGGCCGATGGTTCCGTCGATTACACCTATCTGCTGGGTGCAAATCCTCTTCCGGTGGGCAGAACTCAGGACAATATCGATCTTTCTAACTGGGATGGCTACAAGCTTTCCCGTTTTCTCATCAAGCTCTCCTATAATGTTACGAAATCGCTGTCCGTTGCCACAGGTTATGTCTATGAAAAATATGATTATAATGATGCGCAATATGACGGGTATCAATATGTTCCGGCTGTCACCGGAACGAACGGGGCATATTTGACAGGAGCTTACAATAATCCTTCTTATGAGTCTCACGTAGGATTTGTGACTCTCTCGTACCGCTTCTAAATACGGAAGTGAACCACATATTCTTTGAGCAGGAGAATATGATTATCGCCGGTAATCTTGGAGAATCTTAGCTTATGCATGTACTGCGGCCTCTGTATGTGGTTTTGGCTCTTGCGGCAATCATTTTAATCGCCAGGAGCATCTGGATACCTAATGATTTCGGAATTCATGAACAAGGGTACACGTATGGCTGGTATCGGCAATCCAATATTGAAGAATGGAAGAATTTTACTGTAAAATATCGAGGCAGGGAATTCTGCGGGGGCTGCCATGCAGGGCAGGTGCAAAAGCTTATTTCCGCCAAGCATAAAGATATTGAATGTGAAAACTGCCACGGACCTGCCCTTTCCCATCCGGCTGATCCACTGAAGCTTGTCCTGGACCGGAGCCGGGAGCTCTGCCTTAGGTGCCATACGCGCCTTTTTTATCCCACAAGTCAAAGATCACAGATCAAAGGTATCAATCCGGATCAGCACAATCCCGGGTTAGAATGTGTACTCTGTCACAAACCGCATGAGGCGTCCAAGCCAGGTAGGAGGAACAGGTGAACAGGAGAGATTTTATAAAATTGGCCATAAAAGGAACCGCCGCTGTAGTGTTGGTCAAAGGATTGGACGGAATTTTCCGGCCATCAGATGTTCAGGCCGGGAACTCGCCCCTTCGCTTTGTGTTTCTCGTCGATACCTATAAATGCATCGGCTGTGGTTTCTGTGTTAAGGCCTGTAAGCTGGAAAACGAAATCCCCTTTGATGCCGGTGTCTCCCGGACATGGGTTGAACGGTATGTCGTAACCTCTGAAGGAAATGTGTTTGCCGATACTCCTAAAGAGGCGCGGTACGGATTTACTACCGGCCGGATTGATCTGGGGCGCGGTAAGTTTAAAGATATTCCCCCGGAAAGAATTAAAAAGGCTTTTTTTGTTCCCAAGCTCTGCAACCAGTGCGCAAAGCCTTCCTGTGTTCAGGTATGTCCGGTAGGCGCTACTTACCAGAACGCCGACGGTGTGGTGCTGGTGGACCGGAAATGGTGCATCGGCTGCGGTTACTGTATCATGGCCTGTCCGTACGGCATGAGGTTTTTCCATCCAGTCCTTCACGTGGCCGATAAATGTAATTTCTGTTATCACCGGATAAGCCAGGGAATGAAACCTGCCTGTGTTCAGGCCTGCCCGACAGGGGCGCGGCAGATCGGCAACATCAAAGACGCCGGAGATCCGGTGACAAACATCATCCGTACACGGCAGGTAGCAGTCCACAAACCGGAATACGGAACAGACCCCAAGGTTTACTATATCGGGCTTGGCGAAGAGGTGAGGTGAGAAATGGTTCTGGAATCATTATGGACAGTCAAAGAACTTTTCGTTTATCCCAATGAGTACATTTATTGGGCTATTCAGATTGTCATGTATCCGTTCATGACGGGGCTCGTGGCCGGTGCTTTTGTCCTTTCCTCCCTGTATCATCTCTTCAATATAAAACCGCTGAAGGAAATCGCCGGATTCGCCCTGGTTTTTTCCTTCGCCCTGCTAATCGTTGCGCCCCTGCCTCTCCTATTGCACCTGGCGCAACCCGAAAGAAGTCTCTACGTGGTTCTTACGCCGCACTTCACTTCGGCCATTGCCGCCTTTGGCGTCGTACTGTTTATTTACGGATCGGTCGTCGCCTCCGAGCTGTGGTTTCTTTTCCGGAAACACCTGGTGGAAGTATCATTAAACCTCAAAGGCAAGACGAATAAGAGCCTGGCTGAAAAAATAAAATACGCGGTACATACGATCCTGACCCTCGGCGCCCTGGATGTAAGCGAGGCCAGCCTAAAGCTGGACGCAAAAGCCATCAAGATCCTAGCCGGAGCCGGTGTGCCGATTGCCTGTTTTCTTCACGGGTACGCCGGTTTCATCTTCGGCTCGGTAAAAGCCAACGCTCTGTGGATGACCCCCCTCATGCCGGTTATTTTTATTATGTCGGCCATTGTTTCCGGCGTTGCCCTCTGTCTGCTGATCTATATCATCATCATGGAAATGAAAAAATTCATCGCTTCCCGTAAAGAAGCTACTGCTGCCGGCAATACCCTCAAAGATATTAAAGGCGTGGAGATGAACGCGATGCAAACGACTGTGAAATATCTTATTTTCTTTATGATATTCTCGATCAGCCTGGAGTTATTGGACCTGGTCTTTCGCAACTACACAGCAGTAAAATCATGGGATATCCTGAGGAATGTCATCTACGGAAAAGATTTTATTAATATCTTCCTGCTCCAATATGTTTTGGGGAATCTTGTCCCCTTCATCATCCTGTTGCTCCCGGGCCTGACGGTCCGCAGAGCAGTCCCGGCGCTTTTGCTGGTACTTTTCGGGGTCTTCATGATGAGATGGAACGTGGTCATCGGCGGCCAGTCTTTTTCCCTGACTTTTTCCGGATATATGGATTACCAACTGCCCATCATTCCCCACAGTCTGGAAACCTTTAAAGAGGGTTTAGGCGGCGCTCTGCTCATTGCCGTGCTGCCTTTCATCCTCTTCTGGATTCTCAATAAGGTTTTTCCCGTGCTGGAAACGAAAGGAACGGATTGAAAAAATGCAAAAGCAGACAATGTTCATGGGAATATCTTCCCGATTTATGTACTCTCAAAAATTTAACTTTACGAGTCTTTGCCTATAGTATAATATTGAAACAATTCTAATAAATCAGGCCGCTAACTGAAAGAGCTGCCATCATCTGACTGAAAATCTGGAGGTATTATGAAAAAATCAACTATCTGGTTTCTATTTGTTCTCACACTCGCCGTAGGGGTGGTCTTCGGTGGCACAATGATTCTTCCAGGCAGCACGGCCGTATCTGCCCAGGATGGAGCGAGCCTATATGCCGTACATTGCGGCGCCTGTCATGCCCAAGGGGGAAACATCATCAATCCAGCCATACCGGTTAAAGGTTCGGCCAAAGTGAAAAGTCTTGCCGTCTTTACCGCTTATAATAGAAATCCGTTAAAAGCCGATGGATCAAAGGGCGTAATGCCTGCTTTCCCCAAGGATAAAATCTCCGATCAGGAGATGAAGCTCATCTATGATTACTCTTTAACGCTGCCGGGAACCAAAAAGTAATCTTTAATCGATGCGATTCATCGTTTCTGTGGAATGATCTCTATCCAATAATCATCTGGATCATTGATAAAGTAAATACCCATCGCCTTGTTTTCAAAACAAATGCAGCCCATTTTTTCATGCAG
>Ga0209540_10001274_pt1 | contig 19672 bp, 14 predicted proteins | sample BarGraIncu01121A_FD_184501 | JGI IMG/M metagenome (GOLD analysis project Ga0209540, IMG submission 184501) | Arctic peat soil microbial communities from Barrow, Alaska - Barrow Graham LP Incubations 011-21A (SPAdes) (version 2) | ecosystem: Environmental > Terrestrial > Soil > Wetlands > Peat... | reverse complement strand
GTGGCGGTGGCGGCTGGGTCTCAGCATAGTTTGGCGTTGCGGGCCGACGGCATCGTGGCCGCATGGGGCAACAACGGCAACGGCCAGACGAATGTGCCGCCGGGCTTGAGCAACGTGGTGGCGGTGGCGGGTGGTGAGTATCACAGTCTGGCGTTGCGGGCCGATGGCACCGTGGCCGCGTGGGGCTACAACTATTACGGGCAGACGAATGTGCCCACGGGCTTGAGCAACGTGGTGGCGGTGGCGGGTGGTGGGTATCACAGTCTGGCGTTGCGAGCCGATGGCACCGTGGCCGCTTGGGGCGACAACGGCTACGGCCAGACGACTGTGCCGGCGGGCTTGAGCAACGTGGTGGCGGTGGCCGGTGGGTCTTCTCACAGTCTGGCGTTGCGGGCTGATGGCACCGTGGCCGCGTGGGGCCGGAACTCTGAGGGCCAGACGTCTGTGCCGGCGGGTTTGAGCAACGTGGTGGCGGTGGCGGGTGGGTATTATCACAGTCTGGCGTTGCGGGCCGATGGCACCGTGGCCGCGTGGGGCTACAACGGCTACGGCCAGACGACTGTGCCTTCATGGGTGACGATGGTTGGGGGTATTGCCAGCGGAGGGTATCACAGCCTGGCCGTGCCAGCGATCGGTTCACCCTTCATCACCTCGCGTCTGGCCAGCCGTGTCGGATCGCCGGGAAACAAGGTCTTTTTCCGGGTGGAGGCGAACGGCGCGCGGCCACTCCACTACCAGTGGCAGCGCAATGGTGTTGATCTGCCCGGCAAAACCAACGCGGTGCTGCAGTTGACCAGCCTTGTCCCTGGTGACGCAGGCGACTATTCCGTCATCGTGAGCAACGGAGTGGGCGCGGCCACCATTCCACCCGCCACACTGTGGGTGGTGCAAACGGCGCTTCAATCGGCCCTGGACTGCAATTTGTGGTTGAGCGGCGGCGGGAATTCCGCCTGGTTCGCCCAGACCGCCGAAACCCATGACGGCGTGGACGCGGCGCAGAGTGGCGCGATCACGGACAACCAGGAATCGTGGCTGGCAACTTCGGTGGTGGGGCCGGGCACTTTGACTTACTGGTGGAAAGTTTCGTCGGAACCGGACTACGATTTCCTGGAATTTTATCTGGATGGCGTCCTGCAACCGGGCGCGATTTCCGGCGAAGTTCCGTGGCAGCAGCAGACCCACGACATCCCCACCGGCGCGCACACGTTCCGCTGGCGCTACGCGAAGGATGTGTCCGATAGCGCCGGGCAGGATGCCGCGTGGCTGGATGAGGTGAATTTCACGCCCATCCCGATTCCATTCCAGTTTGCCGCAACCGACGGGAGCCTGTCAGCGTATGATGGGACGTTCTATATGCAGTTGACGGCTTCGATTGGGGCCAGCGTGGTCGTGGAAAGCTCGTTCGATCTGAAAACCTGGACGCCGTGCCAGACCAACACACTGCCTTACGGCGAATTGGATTTGGAGATGCCCATGGGAACGAACCAGCAGCAATTCTTCCGGGCGCGGATTCAGTAGCAAGTGGCCCGCGGCACATTCTCGGAGGCTCCTGTCGGAGCCTCCGAAATGCTTCTGAATCTGTGTTAAATCCGTGACCGATCAAGTCCGCACCTGGCCGGTGCCGATGCCAAGCCACTTGTAGCTCGTCAATTCCTCCAGGCCCATCGGACCGCGCGCGCCGATTTTATCGGTGCTGATGCCGATTTCCGCGCCCATGCCGAATTCGCCGCCGTCGGTGAACCGCGTCGAGGCGTTCCAGTAAACCGCTGCGGAATCCACTTCGGCGAGGAATTGCTTCGCGTGCGCCTCGTTCTTCGTGACAATGCTGTCCGAATGCGCCGAGCCGTATTGATTGATGTGGTCAATCGCCGCCTTCACGCCATCTACAACGCGGACGTTCAGGATGTAATCGTTGTATTCGGTGTAAAAATCCTGTTCGGTGGCCCGCCGGATTTCGGATTTCGTCCCGCCCTGCGGGAGGATTTCGGATTTCAAAATTACCTCGGCGTCGGCGTCAACGCGCAATTGCACATGTTTTTCGCCAAGCAATTGGCCGATGATCGGCAGAAACGCTTTGGCGATTTTGCCGTCCACCAGCAGCGTTTCCATGGCGTTGCACACGGCGGGACGCTGGACTTTCGCATTCATCGCGATTTCCCCGGCCATTTTCAAGTCCGCGTCGGCGTCCACATAGACGTGGCAGACGCCCTTGTAATGTTTGATGACCGGCACCTTGGAGCATTCGGCCACGGCGCGAATCAAACCTTCGCCGCCGCGGGGCATGCAAAGGTCAATGTATTGCGTGAGGGAAAGCAAAATGGGAATCGCCTCACGATCGGCCACGGGTACGACCTGAATCGCGTGTTCGGGAAATTTCGCGAGCGCCTGTTTCCCCGCCTCAATCATGATTCGCGCGATGGTTTGATTCGAGTTCAACGCTTCCTTGCCGCCGCGCAGAATCGTGACGTTGCCGGATTTGAAACAAAGACTCGCCGCGTCCGCCGTCACATTGGGACGCGATTCGTAAATGATGACCACCACGCCAATGGGCGTGGAAATTTTTTGGAGCTTCAAGCCGTTGGGCCGGACGCGTTCGTCCAGGATTCTTCCAACCGGATCCGCCAGCGCCGCCACTTCGCGCAAACCTTTCGCCATCGCGGCGATGCGTTGGTCGTCGAGCTTGAGGCGGTCGAGCATGGCCGATGAGAGGCCGGACTTCGCGGCGGCGTCCATGTCGGGCGCGTTGGCCTGTTTGATGGCGTCGGCGTTTTTTTCGAGCGCAGCCGCCATCGCGAGCAAACACGAATTTTTCTCCACCGTCGTGAGTTGGGCGAGTTCGCGCGACGCCACCCTGGCCTGTCTGGCCAGTCGCGTCATCTGCTCATTCAAAGTCATGTGGCAAGAAGGTAAGCCAAAAAGCCAAAGTGAAAAGTGCGAAGTTTCCGGCATTTTTCACAGCTTGCGACAGTTCTTCCTTCACAAATGATCCGACAAACAAGTCGGATTGATTCTGCAATTATTGCTAAGTTGTTGCCAAAAAATGGGGAGCACATTTCGGCCGGGGCATGGATTGTCATAACATGATTGCTGGCAGTCAATTAGCGGAACGCCACGTTGAACAAACGATGTCTTCGTCATCGGCCAGCAACCCCCTGCGGATTGCATGGCATGAGGTCAGGTTTCCGGTTCGAATCATCGCGAAATTGCGTGCCGCAATCGAAGCCCGGGTGCCGGTTGGTTATGCGGATGAAACCGGCTTCCATTACAGCATGAAAGTGTCCGATTGGTTCTTTTCAATTTAAGGTTTGCTGCGCAAATGGCTTTTTGATGCGTGGCGGAGACAACGCGGGTTTTAGATTTTGGTTCGGGCGGACAGTTGTTTTTTCAGCGGGATTCTTCATCCCCACCTCCTTGGCGACTGTCGCCCGAATCGGTTTTTACACACGCGGGCAAGCAGCCCGTGATTGGTTTTTGTTCGGGTGACGGTCGTTTTTCAATGAGCATCCCCTGCCCAGCCTCCTTGCGACCATCGCCCGAATTTTTCTCGGTCGGGAAGTCTGGCCAAGAGCGACGGGCGACTGGAAAGTCGCCCAAACCCGCGGACAGGAATGTCCGCGCTACACGTAGCGCAGGCTTTCCAGCCTGCGAGTTCTGGGGACTTTCCAGTCCCCAGTTAAGAACAGTATCGAGCTGCACCCGGTGATGTTTATTCAATGCTCGGAAATCCAAACCAGCGTGCCGCCCGGCAGCTTGTCGAAGAGCGGAATCAAATCATCGGCGGCAAGGTGGATGCAGCCGCACGACATGGGCCGGCCAATCGTCATCTCGTCACCGGTGCCATGAATGTAAATGTAGCGCGCGTGCGAATCCACGTTGCCGCCGCGGTTGAAGCCGGGCTCGAGTCCTTCGAGCCAGAGAATGCGCGTGGTGATTTTCGCGTCTGGCATCCCCTGCCAGGTGTAACCAACCGGCTGGCGGCCCTTAAAAACCGTTCCCACCGGCCAGCCGCCGCCAATTTTTTCGACGACGCGATGCAATCCGAGCGGCGTGCCGTTCGAGCCGGCGGCCTGGCTGATGCCAAAGCGTGAAGTGGAACAGCGAAAATTTTTGACGTGTCTGTAGCGGCGGTCTGTGACCGCCGGTGAATCCGGGTTGTTAACGCGAAGGTGCAAAGACGCCAAGTCCCTTTCAAAAAGCGAAACGGTCTGTTCTGCAACGTTCACGGTGAGAACAAATTGCGTCGGAACAATTCCGTTTTTTTTGCAACGGTCAAAAAATTCAGAGCGCATTTTCAAAATCAAAATTTAGTCGCGGCGAAAACAAAATCAAAACCAGTCGCGGAGCGACGAAAGAAAGTAGCCCACGGCGTCAGCCGTGGGAAAATAGCGGAATGCCGTCGAGCCGCGGAGCGGCAACAGAAAATCTCGTCTTGTTTTCTGTCGCCCCTACCGGGGCTTGAGCGGTTTATTGCCTTGTTCCCACAGCTTGCGCTGTGGGCTACTTTCAGACGCGCCTCCGGCGCTGGTAAATCAGACAAGAAGTTTTTCGATTTCGGCATTGGTCAACGAAAGTGTCTTTGGCCGTTTCGATTTGATAAGCGGCAGTTTTACGCGAAAGTTTTTTCGCACTCTCAATTTCAACTTTTCACGGCGCAATTTCATTTCAATTTCTTCACGAGCACCTTTGAATTCCGTCCGCTTTGCTCGTATTTTTCGCGGCGGGCGGGCGGCAAATCGTCGGGCGTGCCTTCGGCGAAGCCGCCTTTGGATTGAAAATACGTGAACGCCTGGGTCGAGAGCGTGAGGAGTTCGCCCAGGCCCATTTCGCGCGCCTTGTTCTCCACAAACTGGATCAGCTTCCGCCCGATGCCCTGGTTTTCGTGCGACGGATTGACGTAAAGGCACGCCAGCTCGCCCTTTTTCTGTTCGGGATAAATGTGTAGTGCCACGCACGCGACCGGATTCTTGTCAATTTCAAAAATGAAATAGTCGCCCAGACTTTTCTCAATCACCGCCTTGCTGCGCCTGACCATTTCTTCCGCCTCGACCGACGCCTTCGTCAGCAATTGGATGGCCCGGATGTCCTTTTTCTTCGCGGGCCGGATTTGCTGATATTCGTTGGCATAAATAAGCGTGCCGATGCCGTCATTGGAAAAAACTTCCGCGAGCAGGCCCTCGTCCACCTTGCCATTGATGATGTGGACGCGCGGAATTCCGGCCAGGCAGGCGAGCGCGGCGTGTTGCGCCTTCGAGAGCGTTTCCGGCGAAAACCCGGCGACATTTTGCTGCAACAGTTTCTGCAATTCCGCCACGAGCATCTGGCGGATGAGCTGGCCGTTGTAACGCAAGCCGTCCTGCGAGGTGATGAAAATCAATTTGATGGCCTTGAGCGCGTCGGCCACGGCCACCGCCACACCGTCGGAATTCACCCGATAGGTCTTGCCGTCGCCATCAAACCCGAGCGGCGGAATCACCGGCACCACGCCTTGCGAAAGCAGCGACTGGAGCATTTCCACGTCCACGCGCTCGACTTTGCCGGTGAACAAATGGTCCACGCCATGAATGATGCCCATCGGATGGGCGATGATGACGTTCGTGCTGGCGGCGCGAAGATCGTTGGCCGAAAGCCCTTCGAGAATTTCGTGCGTGAGCCGGTTCGCGGCGGTGAGCGCAAGATTGAGCGTGGCCGCGTCCGTGACCCCGCCGCCGTCGAGATCGGAAGCTTTGATGTTTTGCTCCCCGGCCAGCACCTTGATTTGCGCGGACGCGCCGTGAACGAGCACGACACGGATGTTCAATGACCACAACACTGCCACGTCCAGCAGCAGCGTCGCGAAGTTCTCGTCCGTGACGATCGCCCCGTCAATGCTCAGGATGAACGTCTTTTCGCGGAATTGCGGAATGTATTGCAGGATGCCCCGCAGATCAGTCAGTTTCACTTTGGCTCGTTATGGTGTTTCAACGCAGAGATAAGTATTCGGTTTTCGCCGCGATTCAAATAATTATTTTCGGCGAACTTCCGTCAGCCCGGCTTTCACGAAAAAAGTTTATCAAACTCGTTGTGCGTGCCGAGCCAAATCCATTCAATCGTCTCGCCGGAGCGCACGCCCACGGCGCGATACTGTTCGTTGATGCGAACCGACCAGATGTCACCACCGCCCTGAAGTTTTTTGAAACGCAGCGACGGATGATCCGGGTTGTCGGCAAAGAGTTGATACGCCAACCGGGCGCGGGCCTTGACCGAAGGAGCGAGCCGCTCATAAGCGCGCCAGAAGGACGGGCGGACTTGGGAGATCACAGCTTGGACGGGTCAAGCGGTTCGGCTGCGCCCTCGCGCAAGGACTCGGCGGCAAACTGTTCCAGCTTCGGGTAAGTGCGCCGCTCGGCGAGAATGCGCTCCCACTCGCGGTCGCCGGACTGCAGTTGGAGAAAACGCGCGAAGTCCACGACCTCGCGGGCCTTGTCCTCGGTCAATCCGTCCACGATGGCAATCAACTCTTGGGCTGCCGAACTCATGCTTGCAAGTTAAACCGCCGTCCAATATCGCGCAACCACGAACACGCACCTGCAACCGGCAGCAACGCGCACGGCCGGCACAAACACACCGTCATCCGCACTGAAAGTTTCAGCCGCCGCGTGAAGGAAAAGTTGAAATAAACGCAGCAGCACGGAAGAGTTGTTCAACGCTTGACCTATTTTGGATTGACTTGCTTCACATGCCAACCAATGGCGCTCTGGATGCGATCACTGCGACTGGCTTATTGTATTCATCAAAAGTCGCCCTCTCTTTGTCGTTTTCGGAATTGAAGAAATAAAGCTCAATAGGACTGCCATTCAGTTTTCGCATCAGCTCTCCCATCCGATCATACGCAGGTCGTTGCAATCGGCCCATTAGAGCGCGCCTAAACGCATTAGTGATAATATCTGCAAGTTGAAGGCCACCACAATCGGATGAGGTTGCAAACATCATTGATTCGTAAAGCACCTTTTTCAGGTTCCATATCATTCCTTGCTCACTTGGATTCCGAGTTCGCGGCTTCGGAAGGTGAGCCGGCCATTTGTTATCAGGAACAGAGAAATTCTTTTGAAAGAACGAGTAATCACCTTCTGCAACTGCAATGCTTGGATAATCAATGCATCTGCCTTGTATCAGACCTGCCGCCATCAATTCCCAGGCAGCTTCGTATGTAGTCTTTTGTTCGTCTTTCCCGTCGATAGCCCACCTAAATGCTCCAATCTCGGAAGGGTCCTTCATCGCGAATTGTATGGCAGTTTGGTCGATAACCTTTTTTATCAGATCAGTCAGCAGGACCGTCTGAATAAACAATTGGCCAGGCATTTGTTCAAAGACGCCGCGCAGACGGAATACCTGTTCGCGAAGTTGTGGGTGGCAAGAATCGGAGATGTTTTCCGTGATACATTTCGCCTGTTTTTCCTGATATTCCTTCATGAACGCCGGCGAATTCAACGACATCTCTGTAGCACAAGTGAAAAAGAGGCACTGGTTTTGGACCAGGAGATCGATCACTAACGCTACCTTGTCTTCATCCAATGCACTGCCTTTGACTTCTTCTGGATAACCTGACCACTTCTTCCTTAGTTCATCGTAACCATTCAAGAGTTCATCTTGTCTCCTCTCTGGCACTACCAGCGCACCGACGCAGCAAAGGTTCCGCCTACCAGTTGGTGGAATCATGAAGCTTCCGGATTCGTCTATGAAGATGAACATGGTTAAAAATGCTTGGAACTCAAACCTTTGGTGTAAGCTGGCAGCCTAGCTTTGTCCCAGCACGTTTTTCAACGCCTCGAGGCACCGCTTGTTTTCCTTTGGCGTGCCGATGGAGATGCGGATCCATTCCGGCAGTTGATAACCACCCATCGGACGCACAATCACGCCCAGCTTCTGCAACTCCCCGAACACGCGCTGGCCGTCGCCGACGCGCACCAGGATGAAATTCGCCTGCGACGGGATGAATTCCAGTCCGAGCTTGCGGAATGTGCGCGCATAGAGTTTGAGTCCGCGCGAGTTGATCTTGCGCGTCTTTTCGACATGTTTGGTGTCGTCCAGCGCCGCCAGCGCGCCGGCTTGCGCCACCGAGTTGATGTTGAACGGCTGGCGGATTTTTTCGAGCGCGGCAATGAAGTCGGGATGCCCGATGCCATAGCCGATCCGCAAACCAGCGAGGCCGTAAATCTTCGAGAATGTCCGCATCAAAAGCAGGTTCGGTTTGGCGCCGCTCCGGATTTCCGGCAGCAGGTCGAGCGGTTCGTCGAGGAATTCAATATAGGCCTCGTCCAACGCCAGCAGGACGTTTGCGGGCACGGCGTTGACGAAGCGGGCCAGTTCCTCGCGACCGGCGGTGGTGCCGGTGGGGTTGTTCGGATTGGCAACAAAGACAATGCGCGTGTTGGGTGTGATGGCGGCAAGCATCGCGTCGAGGTCATGGGCATGATTTTTCGCCGGCACGACGACGAGTTGCGCGCCGAACAGGGCGGTCACGATGGGATAAACGGCGAAGCAGTATTGCGACACGACGACTTCCGCGCCGGGCGCGAGCAGCGCGTGCCCGACCATTTCGATGACTTCATTGGAGCCGTTGCCAAGGATGAGGTTGGCTGGCGTCACGCCAAGTTTGGCGGCGAGCTTTTGTTTCAGGTAAAACGCGTTGCCGTCGGGGTAAAGGTTGACCTGCTTGAGCGCATGGCGCATGGCAGCGAGACCCAGGCGCGACGGGCCGAGCGGGTTTTCGTTCGACGCGAGCTTGATGATGCTGTCGGGGTCCAGGCCGAGTTCGCGCGCGACTTCTTCGATCGGGCGGCCGGGCTGATACACCGGCAGATTTTCTAAAAAGGGACTTGTTTTCATTCGCGCCCAATCTGGAATTAAATTCTCCTCAATGAAACAAAAAAATGGCAGCAATTTTTTGCGGCTTCGTTGCCGGAAATTTTTATTTCCCCAACAATCTATTTACTTCCGATGAAAGGATAGGAGCAAAAAGCCGGACGGTGGCATTGCTGTTCCCAAAATCGGCAACGGCTTCCAATTCTGCCATGGGAGAAACAACTTTCGACGGTTCATTGTTGGTTGGCATTTCTCCATAGATGCCTTCGCTGTAATAGTGCGTGATTTTTGTGATGGTGAATTTTCTGGCATTTGCCAGATTTTTGACTCGCGCAAAATAATTGGGTTTATCGTCTGGAACAACGGCTGTTTTGAATCCTCTAATACAACTGATAATCTGCTGTACGTCAGCGGTCGGGCTGTTTTGCTCGCGTTCAAGATTCGGCAGGGCGAGCCTAAAGCATCGGATTTTCCCGTGACTGCCGAATTGTTGAAATGAAAAGCCCTCGGTATCATCATAAAATTGAATCCCATCAATTTGTCGCGGGAAAGAAACTCCCCATTCTCCATAACTGGCAACATTCGTTTTTACGAATTGCGAGCGGTCAATGCCGAATTGAGCTAGACGATCCCATGCGCGTTCGATCGCCGCTTGGTCTTTGAAAACTTGCTGCGTTGAATCCGGCGCACGATCACCGAGAGAATAAGATATTTCTCCCAAGTCCGGCGCGATCCAAAGATTAGGCGGTTGCGGCTCGCCTTCCGTTCTGTCAGCCCAAATGACAATCTGATTGGTTGAAGGATTGGGAAATCCTTTGTCTTGAAATGAAGCGAGAATAACTGCGTTGGAAATTGTCGCTACCGAAAAAACTCGCGGCATTTTTTTGTATATCCAAAAACTTTTCGGCAGGTTGTTTGTCGGGGCTTTCCAGACGATTTGCGCATTCGTTGAAAGGTGCGGTGAAATATCTTCCAACGCGACCGGAACGGCTTGAGAAGAAAAAGCCGTCGCCAAAATTGCCGCGAGAAATGCGAAGGTTTTCACAGCTTGGTTTCATCGATGATTGGACAATCTATTTCCACGTCAATATTGCCGCGTCCGGTATCAACCGTCGTTTCGAGGGCCGCAAAGGGATAAAGCCAGTCGGAAGGAGCAAAACGATCTCCTCCGACATCATAACAAGGCGATACTTTCTTGATGGTTATGCTTTTTACCCTAGACCAATCAATATCGCCAACATTGCTAGGGAGGTAACCTTGAACAGCTTTGCCTTCGCGAATTGATTTGACCATCATTTCCGCCGAGGCGGTCGGGTAACTATTTTCCCGTTCCATGTTCCGCCAAGTAATTAATATTCTGGATATTTTGCCGTGGTCGCCATACTCAATTTTCCCATCACCACCTGTGCCTCCCGCTCCACAAAATGGCATTCCATCTACCGTCCGCCTGAAACCAACGTTACGCGATTCAAGATTTTTAATGGTTTTTTGATTTATAAAAAACGTGATTTCAGAAAAGCCGATGTTAAATTGCGGTCTGGAATTGTTCTCCCCTTTCTCTATATCGGAAAGTTCAATGCCGAGTTTCGGCAAAATGGCCTTGGTCAATTTTATTGCCCGCTTTTTACTGGGAACACCTTCAATTAAATTAGTCGGGCTGACTTGGTGCTTGGTTTGATAATCAATGATTCCCCAAGGCCACGATACCCGCAATTGTCGCGAACTATCAAGGCTGTTAAAAACCAATAAATCTCCATAATTAGTTTCGTCTTTGTCGGTGAACGAACACGCAACCATCAGATTTGAGATGATCTCTGTCGAAAGTTTCCTTGACAACAGATGATAAACCCAAACCATCGCCGGAATCTTATTTGTTGGTGCATTCCAGCGCACGTCCAGATCGGCGTGCGCTGGAATCGGGAATCCAAATTCTTTCCAACGCGGGTTTTCAGAAAAACCCGTTTCACAAATTATTTGAAATAAAAGAATGAGAATGAGTTTTTTCATTTACTGCGCGGGATAAACTTGTGTGCGTTCGTAGAACCAGCTTCCTGTCGGCATATAATTGGTTTGAAGCATGTCGTCGTGACAGGCGCTGTCGCCCGCTACAGCAAATATCAGTGGGCTTATTGCATATTGGACATGGCTTCGGAAATAGGCATCCGTCGCTGCTTGATACCATGCTGCTCGAATGGTCATTGGAGCATAATTCGTTGAAGTTCCAAATGCCATATACCTGGCCCAATACGCCAGTAATTTGGCGTTGGAATATTCCGTCGTGTCGCAACCCAATAGCAGGTGCAGGTTGTTGTTGTAAGGTTTGACGTTGACCCCTTGCATGTATTGCCAGTCAGTGTGGTACAGGCTGAAACAGGCCATGATGGCCATCCATTTAAGCCCGTTGGTTCCGGCGCCGCCGAAATTCATTTCAGACATGCGGAGATATTGAGCGCCCCCGCCTGAAGCTATAGCAAAATACATTTGTTTAACTCCGCCCGGTACCGTATAGTCAAGCCCAGTACCATAAGTGCCGTGAAGCAAAAGCACGCCCAGGTTGACGTTATTAAATGGAGTTCCGGTGCCTCTCAAATCATTAATGCTCAACTGGTCGTCAATTTTATTAAGTGTTGTGTTCAAACCCCAATATTTTGCCGCACCGATAAAATTATTCGCTTCAGCTTGATATGTAGACATGGCATAAAATTTTATAGGATTATTTCCGCCCGCGTCTTGTAAGGCGACGTGTTGGGTTAATATGCCGTTAAGGGGAGCTGTGGGCGCATATCCGTTTGTCCAACTCGAATAACGCTGATAGGCGATGCCGACTGTTCCAGCAAATCCCCTTATCGGATTATTCGGCGGACGCTGTGGCGTGGCCGATGAATTTTGAGAGGATGCTGATGAACCACCGCTGGCATTGTCGGCAGATATGCCGCTACCGCTGTCCATCGCATTAAAGGATGCAGTTCTTGATAGCAAATTTCTTTGAGGCAGAATGTCCGCCATCGAACCTTCAAAGATTATCAAATCGTTTGTGTCAAACCCTGGGGGATAAATGGCAAACGGTACGGCGGCACCTGAACCATCCGCCGGAATCGCAAACAATTGCGTGGAGTCAGCAGTTCCGCCAGTTAATGCAGATGCAAATGAAGGTGAAGGCGGACCACCACTTCCGTCCCCCGAATCGCTGCCGTTGTCTGCATTTTGATAGGCCAGTCCGTTGGTCTGCGCTGAGATGTAATAATAATAAACTCCAGCAGGAAGACTTGCGCCGCCATTGCCGTTTCCATCCCAGTTAAACTGCATTGAAATCCCACTGCCCGTCGCTGTTCGCACGATATTGCTGAGGACGTTTACGATGTTGAGGGTCCAATTTACATTGGCGGCAAAGACCGCGCTGACTTGTTGCGTTTGTCCGGACGATGGATCGAAAGAAGGTTGTGAAAATGAAATCCTTGTAACGAGATTGCTAAATAATACCGGAACAAAAGCAGAAACCGCATGGCCGATTAAACTCGGTGAGCCATTGTTCACTCCTTCAGGATTAGAAATACATTCAGTTGTTGCAAATATAGTGTGAATGCCATTCCCCCATTCACAGGTGTTAATGCTGTAAGTATCCGCCTCATAATTTGTCGAACCGTTAGCGTAATTCGTTGTGCTGTCAGCCATTTGCATTTCCTGACCGTCCACATAAAGTTTCGTTCCTGAAAGAACGGGCTGGTCGGTGCTGGCAATAACAGTGATAGTCAATTCTCCAGTAACAGCGGTGCCATTTGTTGGTGAAGTGATGGAAACACTCGGCTCATCAGAAAGCGTATCCGCTCCTTTATCAAGTATCCAGTAGAACCGCATTGGCATATTTTTGGGGTGCGGAATTTGCGGAGCCAGATTGTAGTTGCCGGTATCGAGCCAGAAAGTATTCGTGCCCTGCGATGGATAATCGTCGTAAAGAATTTGCCAGGCCGTGCTGCCGTCAGCATTCGTGGCAAGCGCGCCGGCGCATTGGATTTGATAAACTTCGTGATTGGTGCTTGCCCAAGTTAAACGAATGGCTTGTTCATCGGTTTGTGAAACTCCGATAAAATGCAAATTGGTTTGTGCAAATCCGTTTGTGGTGAGAGCCAACACAAGCACGCCCGCCATGATAATTCCCTGAATTGTTTTCACGGTTTTTGTTTCCTGTCTTGGCTGATTATTTTTACCAAGAAATCTGAAAGGCGCACACCTCATGCTCCCATCAGAAGGTAACCCGCTAAGGCACCCCAAGTGAAAAACACAAGGCGGCGCCCACTCGGGCGCGCGTCTTGGCTTCGTTCACTTGTTATGCCTTAAAAAATTAGCGGGTTTTTCTGTGGCTTTGTGTAGCAGCCAACGCTACGCAAAATCGGTTTGTGTAAAAGAACTGTCCAGCATTTACGCCTTTGCCCGAAGACTGACAAGCCCTTTTCGAGAAAATTACAGCGACCCGATGATTTTTTTGACGTTCACGTTTTTGGCGACGATGTCGCGGATGAGGGATATTTTTTTGGCGTCGGTGGGCCGCGTTTTGACGGTGAGGGTGTGGACTTTGGACGCAACCTGATAGCTATCCGCCCTGGCCAGCAGCACCGGCACGGGCAGGGCCTGTAGCGCCTTGAGCACATTATCGCCGGGACGGATGCCGCCGGTCAGCACGATGCCCGCCATCTTCTCATCGCTGTGCGGACTCATGGTCGCCCCGGCGGCCAGCAAAATGTCCTCGCGATCACCGGGCGTGATGAGCAGCACGCCGCGTTTGAAAAATTCCATGGCGTTGTGTGCGCCCATCGCGCCCACGACCACGTCGTCCACGAGCGTGTCCAATGTGGGCGGCTGATTCAGCAATTCGGCGTGCAGTTCCTCACGAATCAGGTCCACCGTCGGGTTGCACAGCATTTGTTGATGCGGAATGACGCCGAGCAGTTCCAACCCTTTGCGCTTGAGACCGCGGCCAACGAACCGGGCGATTTCGGGAATTTTTTCCTCGAGCACCTTGTTGATGATGACGCCGATGATTTCGACGCCCTCCTTTTCAAACAGCGCCTGGTTGAGGCAGACTTCGTCAATCGGTTTGCCGATGCCGCCCTGGGTGACGATGATGACCTTGCAACCGAGCGTTTTCGCGACCTGGGCGTTGGACAAATCGAAAACCGAGCCGACGCCCGCGTGCCCGGAACCTTCGCACAGCACAAAATCCTTTTCCCACGCCACGCGGTCGAAGGCGTTCTGGATGCGTTGGACCAGCGCTTCGTTGTTCGCCGATTCAAGGTATTTGCGGGTAAAGGCCGGCTCGACGGCAATGGGGCTCATGTCCACCAGCGGGCAGTTCAGGCGATACACCGCGTCCATGAGCACGATGTCCTCGTCAATTTTTTGCTCCTCGATTTCAACAAAGCGCTGGCCGACGGGCTTGATGTAGCCGATGCGCGGAAAATGTTGTTGCAACGCGGCAATCAGACCAAGCGACACGGTGGTTTTACCGTCGTTTTGGCGCGTGGCGGCAATAAAAACGCGCGGCGTGGTGGTGTTCATTTACTCGCCGGGCAAATGTGCGTCAGCGCCCGGATAAAGTTTCTGATAATCGATCGCCTGCACACCAATGATGGAAGCGACGCCGAGAATGTCGTGCGCGTTCGAACCGCGCGAAACGTCCGCGGCCGGCCGGTTCAAGCCCAATAAAATCTGTCCGTAAGCATTCGCGTGGCCGACGATCCGGACGAGCTTGCTGGCAATGTTGCCGGAATTGAGTTCGGGAAAAATCAGCACGTTCGCGCGTCCGGCAACCTGGCTGTCGTGCAATTTGCGTTCGGCGATTTCCGGCACGAGTGCGGCGTCCACCTGCAATTCACCGTCGAAGTCGGCTTCCAAAAACAACTGTTCCGCCTTGCGTTTGGCCATCGCGGTGGCGGCCTGCACCTTGCCGACGGACGGATGCGACGCGCTGCCCTTGGTCGAAAACGACAGCAACGCCACGCGCGGCCGGACGCCCAGCATGTGGCGCGCCAGCCGCGCGGTCGTCACCGCAATATCGGCGAGTTGATCCACGTTCGGATCGGGAACGACGCCGCAGTCGGCCATGAACAACACGCCGTTTTCGCCGACGCGCGTGTCCTCAACTTCCATGATCATGCAACTCGACACGGTGGCGATGTTCGGCACGGCTTTCACGATTTGAAACAGCGGACGCAACACGCTGCCGGTGATGTGCGACGCGCCGGAAACCAGGCCGTCCGCCTGGTGCATCGCCACCATCATCGTGCCGAAATAATTCGGTTGCAGCACCGCCTCGCGCGCTTCAGTGGCGCGAATTCCCTTGTCGCGGCGAAGCGAATGGAAACGCTTGGCGAAATTATCCAGATCTTCGCTTTCGACGGGGTCAATGATGCGGATGCCCTCGATGGAAGTGTTCAAGCCCTCGGCGACTTCCCTCACTTTTGCCTGATTGCCCAGCACGATGGGCGCACCCAGCCGCAACGCGTAAAACTGCCGGGCCGCCTGCAAGATGCGCGGCTCCGTGCCTTCGGGAAACACAACCCGCTTCGGATGCCGCTGCAATTTTTCGATGATGTTGCCAATAAAACGCATGGCGACAAAATAACTGGCAAATGAGGAACTGCAAAATCAATTCGCCGTGGAAAATTTTTGCGCGAAGTGCACGATGGTTGCCAAACAAACTTCCAATCAAGTTAAACGCACCCCCTCACTCCGTCCCCCTCCCCGCCAAACGGGGAGAGGGTGTCGCGCAGCGACGGATGAGGGGAATTTGTTTCAGCCTTCATTTTTCTTTGCTTCCCTCGCGACCCTTTTCCGGCGCATTGACTTGAGCGCGGTCAATCGTTAGTCTCTTTGATTCAATGCTGGAGACGATTGAGAAACTTTTGGTTTTGCAGGACCGCGACCGCAAAATTCATCGCGGGCAACAGGAACTCGCCCTCATCGGTCCGGAACGCGAAACCCTCCGCGCCAAAGCCACGACCACCCAGGCGCAACACGAAGCCGTCAAAATGCGCGTCAAACAAATCGAGTCCGACCGCAAACAGCTCGAACTCGACGTCGAAGGAAAAAAAACGCAGATCGAGAAATACGCCAACCAGCAGCTTCAGACGCGCAAGAACGAGGAATACCGCGCGCTGGCCCACGAAATCGAAACGTGCAAGGCCGACATCACGCAGATTGAGGATCAGGAAATCGTTTTGATGGAACAGGCCGAGCTGGCGCAAAAGGAGGCAGGCCGCCTTTCGCGCGAGGCCGACGAAATAAAAAAATTGGCGGAAGGCCAGATCGCGCAACTCAACCAACGCGAGGAGAATTTGAAGAAGGAACTCGCCGAATTGCAACGAGGCCGGGCCGAGCTGGCCGCCGCGGTGGACGAAACCGTGTGTCAGCGCTATGAGCGGCTGTTCAAGAGCAAGGGCGAAAACGTTGTCGTGGGCGTGCATCACGGCGTTTGCGGTGGCTGCCACATGAAATTACCCGCGCAAATTCTGGTCATGTGCCAGGCGCATCAGGAACTCGTCAGTTGCACGAACTGCGGCCGGATTTTGTATTACACCCGTGACATGGCGCTGGCCGGGGCGGAGTAACCAACTCCAGCCCGTTTTTCATTCCCTCCCGCTGTTCACGGCAAAGGTTGCCCATCCCGGAAGAAGAAAATATACCTGCCGGGCACGGGACTGTTAAGGCTGTGGTAGATCAGGCCGGTCGCCGTGTTCGAATCCAGAAACGCACCTTGCACGCCGGAGACTGGCAGTTCTTCACCGCCAAGCCCGTTCGAGAAGCCTGCGTGTGGAGGACAGTTCTTTGAAGCGTCCCCCCATTCCCATTGCACCTTGAAATAATTGAATTCCATGTCGAAATCGCCCGGAGCAATGTCGGAACGGTCAATGATCACCAATTGACAGCTTAACAACTTGTCCGCGTGATACGAATAGTAACCTACATTGACCCAGTCCACCCCGAAGGCATCGTGGCCATTCACCGTGTTGGTTCCATATCTCACGACATCGGAAGCGGTATTGCGGGTATCCACGTCGGCCCAGTAGGGAGCGATAATTCTGATGCCCAGATTATTCAAGGGAGTGGGTGTATAGGCCCCCCATTGAGCATTGTCAAAAGTCACGTTGCCATTGTTGTTCACATAAAGCGTGGTGTTGGAACTGCCAAAGAAATTGATGAAGAAGCCAATCGGCACAATACCCGTCGAGCCGTCATCATTTGGATCCAAACTCTGCTGATCAAACCCGGGCCGGATGGCATTGGTAACTCCCAACCGGAAGAAGCCCCGCCCCGGCGGCAGGTTGGTCACGGCAAGATTCGTTTGCCCCGGGCCATTCCGCAACCACCACGTCCAATCCTGATTATTAATGGGATTCGTGTTGAAATACAAATCATATACCCCATTCGCATTGGTTGCCGGGGCATGAATGGTGAAGGCGGCGACATTATTGGTCAGCGCAATTTCCAGCCATAAATCGTTCGTACCAAAAATTTGGGCGCGCAAAGCCGGGAAGGAGGGGGCGAAGACGGCAAAGGCCAAGACGAAACCGGAAACCAAAACTTCTCGTGACCACTTCATATTTTGCATACTTTGCCTGTTTTTATCTGTTTAGGAGAACGTGGCTCCATTTCTAGCACCACACCAAAGGAAAGGCGAGAGATTTATGTACGCGACTGGACGGCCAATCGTCATTGCCACATTTTACTTGATTTTTAACCTAATCTGGATCGTAACCTATTCTAAATTCGCCTGAGTGAACACAAACGGTAAAGGTGACAATCTTTAAACCCCGCTTGTCAGCCATCCGTTTTGCAGGTAGATTGCCCATGGTTTTGGAAGGGCGGAGAATCGCTTCCGGCGCGAGTCGGGGGAGGAAAGTCCGAACACCAAAGGGCGCGATGCCGCGTAACTCAGGCTCGTTTGGCTGGGATACACGCGGGCGGACCCCGACGTTTTGTCGGGGTTCGACGGATAGTGCCACAGAAAATCAAACCGCCGGTCCCGCATTGCGGGACCGGTAAGGGTGAAAAGGTGCGGTAAGAGCGCACCGCGCGAAGCGCAAGCGACGCGGCACGGAAAACCCCATCGGGTGCAAGGCCAAATAGGGAATCCCGGAGCGGCCCGCTCCAGGTTTCGCGAAAGCGAAACGGATTCCGGGTATCGGCTGCACAGACAAATGGTTCTCTCCCCCGGAGCAATTCGGGGCAGACAGAATTCGGCTTACAGCCCTTCCAAGACCAATTCAAATTCCCAAATCCGGAGGGGCGAGTTACACGAGCCCCACTCCAACCAACAGAAAGTCAGGGACTCGTATAACTCGTCCCTCCGATTAATTCAAAATTATCATCCCTTTCCCGCTGCGAACCGGCTGGGTCTTTTTAATCGCTGCGGGCGAACTCACATTGCCAACCCGATCCACCGCGCTGACTGCAATGACGTCCGGCTTGGAATTTTCAAACGTCCGCGTCGTTTGATGGGCCGGCAGAATTTCCGTCGCCCAGACTTCGTTGGTGCGATATTGCAAAATCCACAGCCACGCGGGTTCGCCCGCCGTTTCCCAATTCACGCTCAAACTGGACCGGCCGTTTTCGGCAACGGTGAGCTTCGGCTTGTCCGGCGGCACGGAATCCAGCCACGGTGATGCCGGCACGAGCGCGGTTTGCGTGTATTCGGCGCGAACCGCGTCCGTCAAGGCGTGATTGTCCGTGAGACTTCGCAGGTGATAAAAAATTTCGCCGCGCGCGCCGGATTGACTGCGCGTGACTTTGATTTGCCGGGCGATTTCGTCCGGCCCCCACTTTTCACCGACATTGGCGGCGTTGAGTCCCGGCCAAAGATGCCGGCCCTTGGGATTCTGTTGCACCCACCAGTTGAGCAATGCGGGAAAACTTTGCTCCTTCGGCTCAACCGCCCAGTAAAGTTGCGGCGCGAAATAATCGAGCCAGCCGTTGGCCAGCCACAGGCGCGAGTCGGCGTAAAGTTTCGCATAGGCGTCCAGGCCCCGGATTTGCGGCGGATTCATCGGCCGCCAGATGCCGAACGGACTGATGCCGAACTTCACCCGCGGTTTCAGCGCCTTGATGGACTGGTAAACGTTCTGGATGAATTGATTGACGTTGGCGCGCCGCCAGTCGTCACGGTTTAAAAAACCATTGGCCAAACCAAATTTTTGCCAGGTCGCACCGTCGGGAAATTCCCGTTCGCGGCCCGCCGTGTCCTTTTCCGGGTAGGGATAAAAATAATCGTCGAACTGCACGCCATCCACGTCGTAGCGCCGCACCACGTCCATGACCACGCGCAAAACGTAAGCGCGCACGGACGGTTCGCCGGGGTCGAGCCAGAATTGGTCGCCGTATTTGCGGACCAGTTCCGGGTGCGTTCGTGAAATGTGGTTCAACGCCACGGGCGATCTGGCCTGCGAATGCAGGGCGCGGAACGGATTGAACCACGCGTGCAATTCGAGTCCGCGTTGGTGCGCCTCCTCGATGGCAAAGGCCAGCGGGTCATAAAGCGGCTGCGGCGCCCTGCCCATCGTGCCGGTAAGATATTCCGACCACGGCTCGATGGCCGAGGCATACAGGGCGTCGGACGAGGGTCGCACCTGGAAAATAATCGCGTTCAACTTCAATTGCACCGCGCGATCCAGCAACGAAATCAGCTCGGCCTTTTGCTCCGCCACGCTGAGACCCGGCTTCGACGGCCAGTCCTTGTTGGCCACGGTCACGAGCCACGCGCCGCGAAATTCGCGCACCGGTGGCGGCGGCGTCACGGCAACGGGGCGATAAACCTCGCCCGCCCCGAAAAGCATCGCGG
>Ga0209540_10001273_pt1 | contig 19674 bp, 17 predicted proteins | sample BarGraIncu01121A_FD_184501 | JGI IMG/M metagenome (GOLD analysis project Ga0209540, IMG submission 184501) | Arctic peat soil microbial communities from Barrow, Alaska - Barrow Graham LP Incubations 011-21A (SPAdes) (version 2) | ecosystem: Environmental > Terrestrial > Soil > Wetlands > Peat... | reverse complement strand
TGTCTATTCCAACTACGCGAACAAATGCGCCTGCCAATATTTCTGTCGATTCTGCAAAATGCTCAGGTTGCGGGCAGTGTGTATCTGTATGTAAAGATTTTGGACTGGAGATCGTCGAGAATAAGGTTGTTGTATCCGATAAAGCATTGTTTGGTTGCATTGCATGCGGACATTGCATGATGGTTTGTCCAACCGGAGTTATTGCCGTTGAAGGACGAACTTTATCGCCGGTACAGTTATTTGATCTGCCTGATAAAAAGAATGTGCCGAGCTACGAAAGTTTGTTGGCTATGCTTCAGCGCCGCCGGAGCATTCGTGAATTTAAGGATGTATCGGTAGAAAAAGAAATAGTTGATAAAATTCTGGAAGCAGCACAAACCGCACCAACGGGACTTCCACCTTCGGATGTACATGTGTTGGTACTGGAGAACAGGAAGCAGGTTCGCTCTTTTGCTGAGGATTTCTCGGAATATTTAAAGGAAATCCGTTGGATGTCGTCCAACTGGTTTCTTGCATTGGCGCGTCCGTTTATGGGAAAGGCGAACCGCGAAATGATGCACGATTTTGTCAAACCGGTGTTTGATATTTATGTTGACGATATGGATAAGGGTAATAACTGGATAAATTACGATGCGCCTGTGGCCATGTATTTCTATGGTTCGCCTTATTCCGATCCCGCCGACTCGATTATTGCCGCAACTTATGCCATGCTTGCAGGCGAAGCACTCGGACTGGGAACTTGTATGCTTGGTGCTATGCATCCGTTTATTCAGCATGGCAAAAAGGCCCGCCTTTTCCGCGAGAGATGGGGAATTAAATATGCTTCACGCGAAGGACTGGTTGTTATTTTTGGTTATTCGAAAGTGCATTATCGTCAGGGAGTGAAAAGAACTTTTGCCGATATACACCGTGTTAGTTGATAGTTGGGAATTGATAGTTGACAACAAAAAAAGACCTTGTTTATCAATTATGAATTCTCAATTCTCAATTATGAACTGAATAAAGGTATTCTTGCTCGGTTTGTCCGGGAGTTGGAACTAGTTCGGCTTTATGCAGGCATTTAAGAGCCTCCAAATCCATGATGCTGGAATAACCCGACCGGCAAATAATCTTTTTTGCTCCAAGTAATACTGCCGCCATTTCAGCATCCGGAAGATGAGCAACCAAGCTTATAGTTCCAACCTTTCGTTCATTCTTTCCTGTCTGTGGTTGACCGCAAACAATAAGCATCTTCTCCGTTCTATTTTTATATTTTCGAATCAAAGCCTCTTCAAAGATTGTTCGTTGTGGTTCCACGCCAGAAATAACAGCTACCACATCAAATTTGGTGCTTGGTTGTATGTTTTCCATATCCTGAAAACGGGATAGCACCCCGATAAACTTAGCATTAGCCGGCAACGGATATTGATGAGCCAAATCGCCGGATAAACCACCATCCTCTTCCCTATCGGGGATCCAGCATTCGTTGTACCGATTGATAAATGCTCTATGAATACGGTGAACTAGCGGTTCGAGGATTTTCAGACCGTGCGGCATCTTTATCATCAACTGATGGGTTATGTAGATGGATCGAACACGTTTATTCCACAGACCAAAACGATTGTCGGAGATAACCTGATCGAAATGTTCGGATTGAAGTAAGTTCCTCAACCAAAAATGCTCCCGTATTATCCCCGTGATAATGTTCGGAAAATTGAATACCATGGCTCCCACCTGCGATTTGCCGGCAGCATAATAAACCGCATAGGATGGAAACTCAATAAAGCGAAGCGAAGGAAACTCCTGTTGCAGAAATGCGAGGGGGAAACCATCTGCCACCACCACCGGCTCATGACCCTCGGACATAAGTTTTCGGATTATCGGTACACAGCGCGTGGCATGACCCAATCCCCAGTTTAGCGGGCAGATTAAAACTTTACCCCTAACCCCTAAAGGGGAATTTACCCCTAACCCCTGAAGGGGAACTACATTACTTCCGTCAGATATGTTCTTATCGTTGTTCATCTAAGTATAAAACAAACAGTTCTAATTTTGTTCCCCTTTAGGGGTTAGGGGTTCTTATCACCCTGCTACCGAAACATCGAACCCTCTTGCTCTCACTTTTTCGGCAATGATGTTTAGTTCGTCCACGTTTACTTTTTGAAGATTTTTTGTGGGTGCTTCGCGATCGAGGCTGTATATCATAACCTGTTGCGGACGGATTTGTTCCAGTGCTAGAATCCAGGCTTCCACTTCTTCGTCGGTGGTGTTATCAAGCTTTTCGCCCTGTACTTCTCCACGCAGAAACATGGTTTGGATAATCAGTCGTCCTTCAAATTTCTTCAGATGTTCGATAAACCAGGCAACGTTGATGTGTTTCCCTACGGGTTGATCCATCAGTTTCATGGTACGATCAATCGCCGAATCGAACTTCAGGATGTTATTGTCCACTTTGTTCAAAGCTGCGAAGATATGCGGTTTGTGTACGCGGGTGGAGTTAGACAGTACGCTTACTTTGGCTGTGGGGCAATATGTATCCCGCAAAGCGATGGTGTCATCTATAATTCCTTCAAATTCGGCATGCAACGTAGGTTCGCCATTTCCGGCAAAGGTGATTACATCCGGGATTTGCCCTTCGGCAACCATTTCGTACAACTTGGCATCGAGTGTTTCGCGAACCTGATCGCGGGTTGGAATAGGTGAATCGTGCATAGTGGTGTTGAAACCACATTCGCAGTAAATACAGTTGAACGAACAGATTTTAGCATCAATCGGTAGCAGGTTTACACCCAGCGAAAGTCCCAGCCGACGGCTGTGGATAGGTCCGAAAATTATTTGGTCGAAAAGAATCATTATGTTAGTCTATGGTCTATAGTCAGAAGTCTACAGACATGGTTTTACAATTAATATCACGAAGTAAATATCAGCGAAGCTAATAACGCGAACGCAGTGAACTAATATCTATAATTTAATAATTATCCTCTCCCCCAACGTTTTTGAGAGTTGCTTTTTTGCATTCTCCAGTTGATCCCAATCCTGCATGATTTTATCGTACAATTCAGTATCCTTGGAATCATTTGCAGCTTTTAGTTCAATAAGTTTTTGTTTTATCAGGTCGAGAATCAGCATGTTTTTGAATTCGAATACTACACGCGGAACTAACTCCAGCAATCTGTCAGCATCGGCTTCCACCTTTTTTATTTTGGAATGGATGCGACTCAGGGTATATTTTTCGGAAATCAAGTCGGCGGTAAGCATACTTATCTGTCCGTTTTGATGATACAGGAAGAAATGTCCGGCTGCAAAGTTTTCCTGCTTGCAGTGTATCTTGTATTCTTCGAGCATGAGGGCATGAACAGGATTATCGAAATGCAACTGGTCGCGTTCCAGTTCTTCGAGTATGTAATCGCCCACCGTGACGGGTTGCTCTTTGGCTTCGTCGGCGTAAAAAAATACTACTTCACCGTGCTTAATGAGTACCTGCAGAATATTTCGTTCCTGTTCTTCGAACTTCGAAGTTGCAACGCCCGATTCGTGAGCAAAAAATTCGTCGGGCGAAGGCATATCCGGTGCAGCGTTCGACCGCCGGGTAGCATTTTTCTCCTGCTCGTTGGTTTTGAGTTTGTTTATTTCGTAGTAGAGCATTTGCTCTTCTACGTTCAGTAGCGTGCTGCATTCCTTCACATATTCGCCGCGAATGGCTGTGTTAGGAATAATGGCAATGCTTCGTACAATGTCCAGCACCAGTCCGGCACGTTTTACGGGATCATTACCCGCGTCGGCCAACAGCAGGTTGGTTTTGAAACGGATAAAGTCGGATGCATGGCGTTCTACGTATTCGATAAAGTCGGACGCATTGGTTTTACGGGCAAAAGAGTCGGGGTCATCGCCGTCTGGCAGAAGCAGGACTTTGATATTCAATCCTTCTTCCAAGAGCAAATCGATACCACGGATCGAAGCTTTGATACCTGCCGCATCGCCGTCGTAAATCACCGTTACGTTTTCGGTGAAACGGTGGATAAGGCGGATTTGCCCGGGGGTAAGTGACGTTCCCGACGATGCCACCACGTTTTCGATGCCGCTTTGGTGCATGGAGATAACGTCGGTATATCCTTCTACCAAAAAGCAGCGGTCTTGCTTGACGATGGATTGTTTGGCAAAGTAGATGCCGTAGAGTTCGTTGCTCTTGTGGTAAATTTCTGATTCGGGCGAGTTGACGTACTTCGCCATCTTGTCGTCCTTCTTGAGGATACGTCCACCGAAAGCCACCACTTTGCCGGACAGCGAATGTACGGGAAACATAACACGACCACGGAAGCGGTCGGCCAGATAGTTATTGTCGCCTTCGAGCGTAAGGCCCGTTTTTACCAGGTATTCTTTGTTGTATCCGGCCCGAATGGCAGCTTGGGTAAATGCATCGCGTTGTTCCAGACTGTATCCGAGTTGGAACTTCTGGATAATATCATCGCGGAAGCCACGTTCGCGAAAATAGCTGAGTCCGATGGCTTTTCCATCGAGATTATTATGCAGCGTGTGCGTAAAATGTTTTTGTGCAAATTCGTTGACCAGAAACATGGATTCGCGGTCGTTGCGCACAGCCTGTTCTTCGGGGCTGAGCTCGCGCTCCTGCACTTCGATATTGTACTTGCGGGCCAGGTATTTCAGGGCTTCGTAGTATGAAATCTGCTCGTGCTCCATGATAAAGTGCACCGAGTTACCGCCCTTGCCGCAACCGAAACATTTGAAAATGCCTTTGGCCGGCGACACGATAAACGACGGTGTTTTTTCGCCATGAAACGGACAAAGCCCGAGTAAGTTGACCCCGCGTTTCTTCAGGGTAACAAAATCGCCGACTACATCTTGTATCTGGGCGGCTTCGGTTATGCGGTCTATGGTGGGTTGATCAATCATTTTTAGTTACAAGTTACAAGTTACGAGTTACAAGTCAGGAAGTGTAGACAGGAACAGGTAAAAAGAAGCGAAAATTGGAATACAAAACTACGGATTTTATTCAACAAAACGATTAGGGGCGGGATTAAAAAACGGCTGTATTTTCTATTCGAAAATACAGCCGGAGATTTGTAGCATATATTCATTCGGGCTGAAAGCCCAACACAGATTAGCCCAACGGCAAAGCCATGTAATGGCGACGCCTTGGGAAAAATGGCGATGTTTTGGGAAAAATAGGATTGAACAAATCAGCGCCCTGAAAGGGCAGTATAGGTTTTATTTATTATATACTGCCCTTGCAGGGCGTAGGATTGCTTTCGTTATTTCCACCCCCAAGGCGTTGTCCTTTCAGGACGTTACCTTAGGCTAAGTTATAGTAGGCTTTCAGCCTGAAGAAAAAAAATCCCCCACCATTCAACATGGCGGGGGAAAATCTTTTAGTTATCTTTTTACTTCGGCGTAATGCCAAGCATTTTAAGCAGATTGTCGGGCAAAAGAAGTTTGGCGTATTTTACGTAATCGGAGTAAAGTGGATAAAACTCATCGTAAGCTGTGTCACGGGTATGAGTAGCACCTACAGCATCGCCACTTTCTTTGATAATGTTGTCTTTGTGCGAATCCAGTTCAACGAGCGCTTGTTGCTGAGCCGTTACAGTTTCCTTGGTAATGGAGATGGCTGCAGTTTGTGCCAGCATCTCAGGTTTAGCAAGTTGTACATAAAACCTTTTTACCAACTGATTCCAGTTGCCAAAAGCTGCCGGATTTTCCACATTTAGTTGCAATGTTTTGTAAGCGGGATCGTTTCCTTTAAAAAAGATGCGTAACATACCTCTATGCGTATTGAAAAGAGTATTGATTTCCTTTCGTAGGTTGTCGAACTTTGTTTGCTCGGCACTTTGTTCGGCACTTTCTTTCACCTGCTCGGCATTCAACGAAACTAATTCGCTCAGTTTTGTTTTCATGTCATCAATTTTTTCGACAGTATAACCAACTGTTACCATTATGGCAAAGATTTGCGGTAACGTGGCATTGTCAAGAGTCACTTTCATCTTAGTAATTTTCTCATCGAATGTTTCATAATGAGATTTTGTTACTTTTTTCACTTCGGTGGTTGCGTTTTCTTTTGTTTCCATCGGATAGATTTGTTTAAAGTTAGAATTTGAAAATATTTAATTATTAGAAATTTTACTACCTTATTCAAAAATGGCAGAAATACCGCCTCGCTGTCACTTTGCAGCGTTCTTGTATCAAATCGTCCTGTCCTTATAATATTTCGCCCTGCCTTTCTCTCGTTTCTATATGCCCTTGCCTCATTTCGTCCTGCCCCTGCAGCGTTTCATCCTGCCCGACTCCCATTCCTATGTGGGTTTGTTGCATTTCGTCCTGCTTCGCTTGCTTTTTCGCATGCCGTTCTTCTATTTTGGAAATATAAATTCAACTTTCCCTTTATCGACGGTCATTTCAGTCCTTCGTCAACCACCATTATGGCAAGTATACACTTAGTATCATCATTTTAGTTGCCAAAAATAATAATTTATTTTTATACGCAAAACATTTCAATAAAAAAAGTTATCAACAAGCCATTCTAAACCGTATCCGGAACAAAAAATTCGCAAAAACGGAATGACAACAGCGTTAGAAAGCACTGCATCTAAGAACAATATCTAAAAAAAATATGTTATGGTTGCAGTATTAAATAAGCTTGACCTGTTTTTAAACAATCTATTATCCCAAGCAGCCTGTTATCCGAAAGGGTACACCACCCTTTATCGATGGTTGTTTGGACTAACAAATTATTTACAATTAAAACGACTCAAAACAATGAAAAAAATCAATTACTTAGCAGCAATCGCATTCGCAGTATGCAGTTCGGCTAGTTCCCTGAAGGCTCAGAGCGAAATTTCCAATATTTTTAAAGCGGGAATAACCGACCTGAACACCGTGGCCAACGGATATTTACGTCCAGCAGGTAACAGTTGGGCTGCCGGACTGGGCTCTAACTGGTACAGCACGGCAGAAGTGCACAAAACCTTTGGGTTTGACATCTCAATAGGTGATGGCTCCCGGGTCGGAGCGGACATTTGACATCAGCGGACTCACCAACCTGAAACCTACCGTAGCCGGAACTACCACGGCCCCAACTTTTTCGGGAAGTGGCAGCGGAGTGGAACTAAACCTGATGCAACCTCACTACCTCAACGATGGAAAAACGGTGAACCCACTGTGGAACAACGGAACGGGAAAAATTGTATCGTTTACCACCCCAAAAGGCGTTTCCAAATATGTTCCGGTTCCGAATATCCAGTTTACTATCGGATTACCGATTATCAATGATTTAAGCATCCGGTGGACCCCAAGTACTACCATTTCCGATGCCAAAATATCATCGTGGGGTGTAGGGGTAAAACATAATATCAAACAATGGATTCCGGGTGTAAAACTTCTCCCATTCGACGCTTCGGTATTGGTGGGTTATACCCACATGAATGTAAAATATGCATTTTCCACCTCGTCTCAGATTACCCCCAACAAGCTGGTAAGCGAAGGAATGGATTATATAGCCGATCCGAATCTGAACGATTATAGTACACAAGGCATGGCGATGACTGCCAAAGCTTTTACCGCCGGACTAGTTATTTCTAAAAAATTATTGTTCTTCACTCCTTATATTGGTGTGGGGCTGGTTAAAACTAGCTTTGATCTGGACATGGTAGGTAATTATCCAACACTGGGCGACCCAGTACTGAGTGGTGGCACGTATAAAATGCAGATTAAAAATGTATCCGACCCCATCAAGGTCTCCGGAGCCGAAACCATGGCCAACGCTACGTTGGGCTTTCGCCTTAAATTTGGCCTTGTTTCATTCAACGCTCAGTATGTTGCACAAAAATATGCAACAGCCTCGGCCGGACTTGGCATTAGCTTCCGATAAATTTATCCGGTAACACGACCTATAAACTCACCCAACATCATCGGGTGAGCAAAAACACCTCAGAGGGCCTCAGCAAACGCAACAACACCATTTTGCCTGCTGAAGCCCTCTTTAGCGAGTCCTCCTACCCTATTTCCTTTGTGCTTAAATTCTAACATCGATCTTTTTCCTTTATTTTCTTCTAAAAAAAATGTATCTTTGCGGTCTATTGTTGGTTGGCAAGCCGACCCATAACAGACTTCATTTATGTTAAAGCAACAATTACAACAAAAACTACAACAAAAACTATCGCCTGCGCAAATTCAGGTTATCAAAATGCTCGAAGTGCCAACTTTGGAGCTTGAAGAGCGTATACGTCAGGAATTGGAAGAGAACCCGGCGTTGGAAGAAGGTGCGGAAACGGATAAAGAGGCCGAAAACGACGATGACTTCAACTCCGAAGATGGTGGTAACAACGATGATTTTGAGTTGGAAGAATATATGGCCGACGATGACATCCCTGACTATAAACTGAAGGCAAACAACACGTCGAAAGACGATAAACACGAAGACATCCCCTTTTCGGCGGGTATGACCTTTCACGAATTTCTGATAGATCAGATCGGTCTGATGAGTTTGTCGGAAAAAGACCGCATGCTGACCGAATACGTCATTGGCAATATTGACGACGAAGGCTACCTGCGTCGTGCAGCCGAAGCCATGGTAGACGACATTGTGTTCCAGGCCGGCGTACAAACCAACGACGAAGAAATAAAACAGGTCATTCAGCTGGTGCGCCAACTCGACCCGGCGGGTGTAGGGGCCACCAATCTGCAGGAATGCCTGCTCTTACAGCTCGAACGGAAAGAACAGTCGCCTTCGGTTCTATTGGCCATTAAACTGATAAAAGAATATTTCGAAGAGTTTTCGAAGAAACATTACGATAAAATACAACGCGGACTGGACATGGATGATGCCATGTTGAAAAAGGTGATGACCGAAATTATTCACCTCAACCCAAAACCCGGTAACGCCTGGGATGGCAACATTCTGGAAAAATCAATGTCGACCATTGTCCCCGATTTTAATCTGGAAAATGACGAAGGCCAACTCACCGTTTCGCTCAACAACAGCAACATCCCCGAGTTACGTGTAAACAGCACCTACAACGAGATGTTTCAGGATTTTGCCGGAAACAAACAAAACCAGAGTCGCGAAATGAAAGATGCCGTGATGTTCGTCAAACAAAAGATCGACTCTGCGCGTTGGTTTATCGACGCCATCAAACAGCGTCAGCAAACCTTGCTTACCACCATGATGGCGATTGTGGACTTTCAGCGCGAATTCTTTATCGAAGGCGACGATACTTATCTGCGTCCGATGATTCTGAAAGACATTGCCGACCGTACGGGCTACGACATTTCGACGATTTCGCGCGTGAGCAACAGTAAATATATTCAAACCGAGTTCGGCATCTTTCCGGTGAAATACTTTTTCTCCGAATCCATGACCAACGACTCGGGCGAAGAGGTGTCTACCCGCGAAATCAAGCAGATTTTGCTCGAATGCATCGAAAGTGAAGATAAACGCAAACCGTGGAACGACGACGCGCTGGCCGAAGTGCTGAAAACAAAAGGATATATCATTGCCCGACGCACCGTGGCCAAATACCGCGAACAATTGAATATTCCGGTGGCACGTATGCGGAAAGAAATTTAAAAAACGGCACGAGAGTATTTCTATATAGGTCTTTAGGCATAAATAGTCTCTGATAAAGTAAGTCTGAGTGAAATTATTATATATACTAATTCCACAAATCAAATTCAGGTTGAAGTTGATTATGAAAATGGCACTCTTTGGCTTAATCTTAATCAAATCAGTCAACTCTTTGAAAAAGACAAATCAGTAATATCAAGACATATAAAGAATATTTTCAACGAAGGGGAGTTGGATACAGATGCAACTGTTGCAAAAAATGCAACAGTTCAAATAGAAGGAAACCGAACTGTCATTAGAAAAATACTGAACAAATGAAGACTTTTCACAACATAATTTCCATCATTTTTCAACCACTGCTTATACCCACTTACGGTATGTTGCTGCTGATGAATATGGATGTTTTTATTGCACTACCCACCATCTGGCGTGTAGTGGCCATCATCGGAACATTTATATTCACGGGGGTACTTCCGGCACTTCCTATTTGGCTGATGATGAAAAGAGGCGAAGTGCACGACCTGTTTATTTCGAAAAAAGAAGAGCGTACCATGCCTTATCTTTTTTCTTTTCTGGCCTATTTTTTCTGGGCTCTATTCATGTGGCGCACACTTCAGTTTCCTATTTTCATAGTAGCCATGGGCATGGGCTCAGCAGTTTCCATCTTTATCATTGTGCTTATCAACCTGAAATGGAAAATCAGTGCGCACACTTCGGGCATTGGCGGACTTACAGGAGCCATCTTCGGTACCTGCTTACGCATGGCTATTAATCCGGTATGGCTTTTTAGCCTTGTGCTTGCTATCTCGGCTCTGGTAGCCCTCTCGCGCATGGAACTTAAGGCACACACACCCGGACAAGTACTTGCAGGTTTCGTGGTCGGTTTTATAACCGTATTTACACCCTGTCTGTTTTTCTAATTAATCTTTTCCAAAGTTTAAAACGTTGGAAAAACCAGAAAAAAAACAAATTAAACAAACTCACCCTATAAACTAAAAAAGAATGATAACGATAGACCAACTGAAAGATGTGTTGGAACGCGAGTCCGCGTTGAGGAGGTATCTTTGACGTCGATACGAAATTGATCCAAATAGAAGAAGAAGAATTGCGCACGCAGGTTCCCGGTTTTTGGGACGATGCCAAAGCTGCCGAAGCTCAGATGCGCAAAGTAAAAGAACTGAAAAACTGGGTGACCGGCTACAACGATGTAAAAACGGCTGCCGACGAACTTCAGTTGGCTTTCGATTTTTATAAAGAAGAAGCTGTAACCGAAGAAGAAGTAGACGAAGCATACCGTCATGCGGTGGAGATTATTGAAACCATCGAAATGAAAAACATGCTTTCGCACGAAGAAGACCAGTTTGGTGCTGTCATTAAAATTGTGGCCGGAGCCGGTGGTACCGAAGCGCAGGATTGGGCATCTATGCTCTTCCGAATGTATCAACGCTGGTGCGAACGTCAGGGTTACAAATGCGAAATCACCAACCTACAGGACGGCGAAGAAGCGGGTATCAAAACCGTGACTATGCAGATTGAAGGCGAAATGGCCTACGGTTATCTGAAAAGCGAGAATGGAGTACACCGCCTTGTGCGCGTATCACCGTTTAATGCTCAGGGTAAACGCATGACTTCCTTTACTTCGGTATACGTAGTTCCGCTGGTAGACGATACAATCGAGATTGAAGTCAATCCCGGTATGTTGACCTGGGATACTTTTCGGTCTTCGGGAGCAGGTGGTCAGAACGTAAACAAGGTGGAAACCGGTGTACGTCTTCACTACAAGTTCGTCAATCCGGTAACGAATCTACCCGACGAAATTGTGATTGAAAATACCGAGAGCCGCTCGCAGTTTGGCAATAAAGACAATGCCATCCGCTTGTTGAAATCGCAACTTTACGAACTGGAACTGGAAAAACGCCGGGCTGCAACAGCCGTGGTGGAAGCCGGTAAAAAGAAAATTGAATGGGGATCGCAAATCCGCAGCTACGTCTTTGACGACCGCCGCGTGAAAGATCACCGTACCAATTACCAGACTTCGAACGTAAATGCCGTGATGGATGGTGACATCGATGCTTTTATCAAAGCATTTCTGATGGAATTTCCGGATTAAATCATGACTTCCGAATAATTTAAATAGCGTATTTCCGTCCATAATTCAGAACGGGATACGCTATTTTTCTATTTTAATCGTTCTTACATAAAAAAATAATACCCTAAACAATGAAACGATTTATCATACTTATTCTTCTTTCTGTACATATAGGTTTAGCACTTGGCACCGACTATAGCAGGATTGACAAACAATCGGAAACCGTCCCCGCCAACCTGAAAACGGCGAAAGATATTGCCCGGTATCTAACCCGAAATCTCACCACGCCAACCGACAAAGCCCGTGCTATATACTTTTGGATTACTCACAATATCAATTATGATGTCAGCAAACTAAGCACAAACTACAGCTATTCCGATCCGCAGGAACTGGTAGATGAAGCACTGCAAAAACGAAAAGGGGTGTGTGCCAATTATGCCGCTTTGTTTCATGCATGTTGCCAATCGGTAGGTGTTCAGTCGTACGTCATTGAAGGATACACCCGCCAAAACGGCAAAGTACTTCCGATAGGTCACGCCTGGAATGCTGTAAAAATTGAAAACCACTTTTATAATGTCGATGCCACCTTTGCTGCCGGCTTTGTTGAAAACAATAAATTCACCCGGCATTTTCGCGATATGCAGTTTATGATTTCACCTGATGAATTCATTAAAACCCACATGCCCTTCGACCCTATCTGGCAGTTTTTATCCAATCCCGTTTCATTCAAAGACTTTGACAACAATAATTTTGAAAAGGCTTCTAAAATTGGTCGTTTTAATTTTTCCGACTCCATTAATCAGCTTCCAACACTAAACACCAAAGAAAAACTGAAGCGCGAAAAACTTCGAATTACTCGCGGAGGTAACGCCAATAAACTTGTCAGCGAAAGGCTCACTAATCTGTCAGACCATATTGCCAGCGAAGAAGTAGGAACCGAAACGGCAAACTTCAATCAGGCAGTAAGCCTGTTCAACGAAGGTGTATTGATTTACAACAAATATGTTTCAACTCTTCAGAAAGGCAAGGGAATTACGACTGCTACAGCTCCAAAATTTCTTGAGGCATTAAATGCATCGCGCGAAAAAACGGTGGAAGCCTCAGCACTTATGTCTAAGATTAAAAGTAAAGACCCGAAACTAAACAACGAGATTAATACTTTCAAAAAAAACATTGAAAAAAAGCTTGCTTCAATTGACCTGGAAATCAGCACAACCAAGAAGATCTCGGGAGAATAAACATTTCAAAGAAGAACCTATTGATTGAAAAACAACAGTAAAAGAGGTTAAAGCTATCCCAGAAGGAGATACATCACACAACTTTTCAAAACAAACAGCGTTCTAATCTCATATTTATAATTAATACAGATTAAATATGAGAATGGGAAAATTGAAAGATAATAGATTATTGCTTTTTCTTGGAATTATTTTAATTGCAACTGCTTGTAGCAAGTCATCCAGTACCAATAACGACCCGGCTATAGATAATTCTGTAAAAACAGCAGGAGCCTTAACCGTTAGTACGCTAACCAGTACAGCCGGCGGTGGATATGCCCCAAATAATGTTGTTGCCATATGGGTTGAAAGTAATTCGGGAACCTTTGTGAAATCATTGCTGGTATATGCAGCTGCGCGGAAGTATGATTTGACTAACTGGACTTCGAACTCGTCAAGCAATACCACCGATGCTATAACCGGAGCCACACAGTCAAGCCACGCAACCCGTACCTGCACCTGGAATGGAACAAATACCAGTGGAACCGTGGTAGGCGATGGAGTATATAAGGTTTGCATGGAACTGACAGACAAAAACGGAACAGGCAATTTTTCCAGTTTTACCTTTACCAAAGGGACCACAGCCAGTACTCAAACTCCATCAAACGTATCAAGTTTCTCCAACATTTCAATTGCATGGACTCCGCAATAAATCAGGACCACAGAGATTGATTTTTTTCATTGAATAAAAGCTCGTACATTTTTTATGTGCGGGCTTTTATTTTCAAACAAAATTGACGCAGATGCGTTAAAGATGGAGAACAAGATCCGACTATCGGCTTTTTATTCTCAACCACATTTATGGAATTTATTCAAACTCAAAATCCAATTTACCGCCAAGCTATAATGGCATTGTATATCGAAGCTTTCACCACCCAATATATCAACAGAGTTGAGCTCGAAACCTATATAAACAGTATTCTGGAAAAAGGATATGCATTCCTTGCTCTGAAAAACAAAGAGCTGGTGGGAGCAATACTAAGCTACCCACTGAACTTCGACAGCATGGTGCCCGAAAATATTCGCCAGAGCTATTCAACCGACAAGTGTATTTACGTGGCAGAAATGATGGTTGCCGCGCTCACACGTGGTCAGGGTATCGGCAAGAAATTAATGGCTGAATTTTTCAACACCGTTGACAAGTCGACCTTTCCGGATGCTTTTATTCGCGTTTGGGATCAAAATATTCCGGCACTGACCTTATATAAAAAGATGGGATTTGAACCCGTTGGTAGCATTGAGCAAACCAAAACAAAAGCAGACGGAAGCGAAACTTTCGTAATGCAAAAAATATACTTACACAAAAAACTGAACTAAGCCATGCAAAAACTGCTAACTAAAACAATTGATTTACGAAACGGAACACCTCAAGCTAAGCGTAAGGAAATATTAGATTACTTCGAAAAGATCTGGGCCATTGACGAAAAACTCTACACACAATTAAAATCCGACGATATATTTTATCACCGTGGTGACCCTTTGCGTCATGTATTGATTTTTTATCTGGGACATACCGCCACATTTTTTATCAATAAATTGTTTCTGGCTAAAATTATCGACACACGCATCAATCCTGAATTTGAATCTGTTTTTGCTATCGGAGTAGACGAAATGAGTTGGGATGATCTGAATGAAAAGCACTACAGTTGGCCATCAGTTTCAGCCGTTCGGGAATATCGGGATAAAGTAAAAGAGCTAATTACAAAACTTATACTGGAGACTCCTCTCACCCTGCCCATTACGTGGGAAGATCCGTTCTGGATTATCATGATGGGAATTGAACACGAACGAATTCATCTGGAAACATCATCGGTATTGATCCGTCAATTACCACTGGACGAGGTGGTTTCCGGTAGATTTGGAAAGATTTGTGACGAACAAGGCATAGCTCCTAAAAACGAAATGTTACCTGTGCCGGGTACTGAAATGCAGTTGGGTAAACAGCACAATCACCCTCTTTATGGTTGGGATAATGAATATGGAAAGTACACCGAAAAGGTAGAAGACTTCAAAGCATCAAAATTATTGGTTTCAAACGGTGAATTTCTGTCCTTTGTAGAAGAGGGCGGATACGAGGTGAAGGAGTATTGGACCGAAGAAGGCTGGAACTGGCGAACATTTAAACAAGCTGATATGCCTCTCTTCTGGGTAAAACGAAACGACGAAGATTGGTTGAGATTGGTTGCCGAAGAAATTTCCATGCCCTGGAACTGGCCGGTAGAAGTAAATTATCTCGAGGCAAAAGCTTTTTGCAATTGGAAAACATCGAAGCTAGGCAAAACCTTCCGCTTGCCTACCGAAGCCGAATGGCTACGATTGGTTGAGGTCTGTCATATTCCTGATGAATCGGAATGGTCGGTTGCTCCGGGGAATATCAATCTGGAACATTTTGCATCACCTTGTCCGGTTGACAAATTCAAAATGGGCGACTTTTATGATGTAATCGGCAATGTGTGGCAATGGACCGAAACACCCATCACGGGTTATGCTGGTTTCAAAGTGCATCCGATGTACGACGATTTTTCGACGCCAACTTTCGATGGCAAACATAATCTGATTAAGGGTGGCTCTTGGATTTCAACCGGAAACGAAGCTACTTTACATGCGCGTTATGCTTTTCGTCGCCATTTTTACCAACATGCCGGATTCCGGTTGGTAGAATCGGAAGAGCCTCTTCTAATCCATAACGATGAATATGAAACCGACCCAGAGGTAGCGAACTCCTGCGAAAATATGTGGGGCGAAAATGCTTATGCCAATCTTTCGAGCCAGCTGGCACGGGAAATTTTGGAAGTTACCGATCAACCGCAACAAATGAATGTGCTCGATCTGAATACCGATACCGGACGATTGGCTTTCGAACTGGCTCCTTACTTTAAACATATAACGGCACTCGACTTCTCCGCCCGGTTTATCCGAATTCCCATTCAGTTACAGGAGAAAGGATTTATGCGCTACATTGTGAAAGACGAAGGTGAATTGGTTTTTTATCGCGAACTTGTGTTGTCGAACACCGGATTGGGCGATGGTAAAAATAATATTCTGTTTATGCAGGATAATGCCAACAACCTGAAACCTATTTATACGGGCTACGACCTAATTGTGGCACCCAACATGTTGGAAGAACTCAGTTGCCCGATACTATTTCTGAGAAGCATTCATGAGCGATTAAATAGCAACGGTTTGCTAATTATTGCCTCTTCCTATACCTGGGATGACAACCACATAAAACATGAACATTGGCCGGGAGGTTTTAAACAAGATGGCGAGCCTGTTACATCGCTTGATGGAATTAAAACCATCCTCAGCGATCATTTCACTCTCGAAAAAGCACCATTTCAGTTGCCGCTGATGCTCCGAAAATCGTCTCGCGTCATAGAACAACGATTGACAGAGGTCAGTATTTGGAGAAAAAATGCATAAATCTCAATAGCGCACTACTCGAGCAAAAAGAGAAAGGAATCGTACAATATTCTTTATTTCGGACTACTTATCTGTCAAATTGTTGGAAATTAATTTCTACTTTTGCAAAACAAAAAATTACATTTTATTTATGAATCCATTCAAAAACCTTCGAATTGCAGTTTGCAACGACCATGCTGGCTTCGAACTAAAAAACAAAGTTGTGGAATACCTTCAGGGGCAAGGTGTAAAAGCATTAAAAGACTTTGGTGCCTTTTCGGCCGAAAGCAGTGATTATCCTGATTATGCACACCCAATGGCCTCGGCCATTGAAAACAATGAATTCGATTTCGGAATATCTATTTGTGGAAGCGGTAATGGCATCAGTATGACTCTGAACAAACACAAAGGCATTCGTGCCGCACTCTGCTGGAAACCGGAGCTTGCTTCATTGGCTCGCCGTCACAACGATGCAAATGTACTTTCGCTTCCGGCTCGCTTCATTACCGAAGCCGAAGCGTTGAACATGATAGATACATTTTTCACTGCTGATTTCGAAGGTGGAAGACACAAGACACGTGTGGATAAAATTCCTTGCTAAATACATTTTCAGGAATGCCCGGTTCTTCGAAAAATAATCTATTCTCCTAACCGAACAACTTTCCCAAAGATTTACACTTTGGGAAAGTTGTTTTTAAAAAACAAACTATGCAACGAACAGAAATATCTAAATATGGCGAATTCGGACTCATTAAACACCTGACCGAACGATTCAGCATCGAGAACTCTTCCACACTAAAAGGCGTAGGTGACGATGCAGCTGTGCTCAGTTACGAACACAAAAAAGTATTGGTCACCACCGATCTTTTGCTGGAAGGCATTCACTTCGATTTAGTTTATGTTCCATTAATGCACCTGGGCTATAAAGCCGCCGTAGTTAATTTCTCTGACATCTATGCCATGAATGGCACACCCAAACAGATAACCATCTCCATCGGTGTTTCCAAACGTTTCTCGGTAGAAGACCTTGAACAATTTTATGCCGGCATTGAATTAGCCTGCAAAAAATATGGTGTTGATTTAATAGGTGGCGATACTTCCGCTTCATTAACTGGTTTAGCTATCAGCATTACCTGCATAGGTGAAGGCGAAGAAGGCAAAATTGTTTACCGCAACGGAGCAAAATCTACCGATCTGATTTGCGTTACCGGTGACTTGGGTTCGGCCTATATGGGATTACAGTTGCTTGAGCGCGAGAAAATAGTTTTTGGAGCCAACGACGAGGCTCAACCCGACTTTGAAGGAAGAGATTACATTTTGCAACGTCAATTGAAACCGGAAGCCCGCAAAGACATCGTTGAACTTCTCCGCGAGAAAAACATTGTTCCGACTTCCATGATGGACATATCCGACGGACTATCTTCCGAACTTATGCATATTTGTTCGCAGAGCAATGTGGGTTGTCGTGTTTATGAAGATAAAATTCCAATTAATTACCAAGCCGCTGTCATGGCCGAAGAGCTAAACATGAGTATAGTTACAGCCGCACTGAATGGTGGTGAAGACTACGAACTTCTTTTCACCGCTTCGCTCGAAGACTATGATAAAATTGTGACAATGGAAGGCATTGCTATTGTAGGGCACATGACCAAACCGGAACTAGGATTACAATTAGTCGGCCGTGAAGGTGAAGAAATTGAATTGCAAGCGCAAGGCTGGAATTCATTGGAATAAGTTATTAACTATTGATTAAATATTAATTTCCAACTATAACATTTATGAAGATTAAACTTCTTAGCGCATTTATTCTGCTCGCCACCTTAGGTATGAATGCGCAAACCATTACCGAAAGTGATTTAAAAGAAATTCGTAGTTCTTTCACCCTAAATCCTGCTACAAAAGCAATTCAGAATGCACTCACCACCGATGAAAACATCAAATCATTGGCGTTAAATCGCGATTTGCAAGGTAAAATTGACCATTTCTTTAAATATCGGGTGACTGTAAAAGGTATTACCGATCAAAAAAGCTCCGGTCGTTGCTGGATGTTTACTTCTATGAATGTAATGCGCCCGTTGGCGATGGATAAATATGGTTTGGACAAATTTGATTTCTCTCATAATTATTTATACTTCTGGGATTTGTTTGAGAAATCAAACTTATTTCTCGAAAACATCATTACGACAGGTCAAACCTCAATGGACGACAGGGCCGTATCAGAGTTCTTTAAATCACCTGTTAGTGACGGAGGAGTATGGAATCTATACTTCAATGCCGCCGAGAAATACGGCATTGTTCCACAAGATGTAATGCCGGAAACTGCCCAATCAAACAATACCAGTCAGTTTGTGAAAATTCTGAACGAACGATTACGCAAAGGTGGGTACGACTTACGTGAAATGACTGCAAACGGTAAAAAGGGCACTGAATTACGCCAACAAAAGAAAGTAATTTTGGCAGATGTTTATCGCATATTGGCTCTTTGCCTTGGCGAACCTCCTACCACATTTACATGGCGTTATAAAGACAAAAAAGGAGATATAAAAGAGTTGAAGAATTACACACCAAAACAATTCTACAATGATATTAAACCAGCCGATTATTCGCCAGAAAATTATATCATGATTATGAATGATCCAACTCGTGAATATTACAAAGTATATGAAATACAAAATGACCGGAATACCGTTGAGGGTGTAAACTGGATCTATCTAAACTTGCCTAACGAAGACATAAAGAAAGCAGCATTAGCTTCAATCAAAGCCAATGAACCTATGTATGCATCCTGCGATGTGGGCAAACAGTCGAACCGAGAAACCGGTGTTTTAGATCCCAAAATGTACGATTACGAATCATTGTTTGGCGTAAAGTTGGAAATGGAAAAGAAAGCACGCATTTTGACACGCCAAAGTGGCTCCACACATGCAATGACTTTAATTGGCTGCGATGTGGATGAGAATGATAAACCTGTGAAATGGGAGTTTGAAAACAGCTGGGGAGAGTCTGCAGGTAATAAAGGCTATCTTACTTTTACTGATTCCTGGTTCAACGAGTATCTATTTCGCGTAGTCATTCACAGGAAGTATCTCGATCAGAAAGCAATCAGCAGCCTGAAACAAAAACCAATCTTGCTACCGGTTTGGGATTATATGAACTAATAGTCTGAACAAAAGAATCTATAAAAAATCCGGATGAGGTCATTTACCTTATCCGGATTTTTTTATTTCCCCTCTAAATTACAAATGATCCGAAACTGAATCAGCCGATAGATTAGAGACCGTTTTGTTACGCGCACCAGTGTGAAAGCGGCTTACTTTTTTATTTATAATCAGAGTGGAGGGTATATTCTCAAG
>Ga0209540_10001272_pt1 | contig 19680 bp, 16 predicted proteins | sample BarGraIncu01121A_FD_184501 | JGI IMG/M metagenome (GOLD analysis project Ga0209540, IMG submission 184501) | Arctic peat soil microbial communities from Barrow, Alaska - Barrow Graham LP Incubations 011-21A (SPAdes) (version 2) | ecosystem: Environmental > Terrestrial > Soil > Wetlands > Peat... | reverse complement strand
TCGGCGGTATGGTAGGAGCTTTAGGTTCAGTAGTTGGGTTCTCCGGCACAGCAAAGGGAATTATTGCAATCATCGCAGGGGTATTCATGGTGATCATGGCTCTGAATATGCTCAATCTATTCCCATGGTTACGCAAATTTAACCTGAGAATGCCAAAGATTTTTGCCCGGAAAATAAACGATCAGAAAAAAAGTAACAGCCCACTTTATGTGGGGCTTTTAAATGGACTCATGCCATGTGGCCCATTACAGGCCATGCAACTCTATGCTCTTTCCACAGGTGATCCATTACAAGGGGCAATAGCCATGCTATTGTTTAGTTTAGGGACGGTGCCTCTTATGTTTGGATTGGGAGCAATCAGTTCATTACTAAGCAAAAAATTTACCAGTAAAATGATGACGGCAAGTGCAGCGTTAGTTCTAATACTAGGGGTATTCATGTTTAGCAATGGAATGAGCTTGTCAGGCATCGGCCTTCCTTCATTAGCTGGTGGAGCCGCAGCTTCCAGTGGAACGCCAACAGCCGGCGGAGTTTCCCAAAGCGATTCTGCTCCAGTATTAAGTGATGGTGTTCAAACAGTAACCTCCAAGCTTAGTCCAAACAGTTATGAACCAATAACCGTTCAGGCAGGTGTACCGGTTAAGTGGATTATAAAGGCGGATGCCAGTGATATCAATGGATGTAACAACCAAATTCTCGTTCCCAAATACAATATTCAAAAGAAGCTGGTTCCCGGTGACAATATTATTGAGTTCACACCAACCGAAACCGGAACAGTGCCCTTTAGTTGTTGGATGGGAATGATAAAAAGCAAAATAACAATTGTTTAGCAAATAAGATTAAAAAAAGTTTGCTATCAAGGAAGAGGTACAACATGAATAAATCAGTTTATATTGTTGGAGGCATTTTAGTCATTTGCGTTATTGCAATTGCTTTATTTTTTGGGTTTGGCAGAGGTCTTGGAATGATGGGACCCTATGCCGCTAATTCAAATACAACAAGTGCACAAACCAGTGGTAATGCCCAATCAACAAAGGCGGCATCGGGAAATAATGCTGCTGCCAATCTGGACGCAGTTCCAAAGGCAACCTCAGAGGGCACGACTCAAACAGTTACAACAACACTGGACGGTGGACAGTATTCTCCGATTGTTGTGCAAAAGGGCGTACCGCTTAAGTGGACGATCACTGCAAAAAATGGTGACATCAATAGCTGTAATAATCAAATGGTGATCAACGATTATAACCTAAATCAAAAACTCAACGTTGGTGAAAATGTGATTGAGTTTACTCCCACAGAGTCTGGCACATTCCCCTATTCCTGCTGGATGGGTATGGTGACAAGCACCATCACTGTGGTTGATGACATCAACAACATCACCGACCAGGATATCAGCGGTTATTCCAGTAATGCAGGTTCGGCTGCCGGAAATGGCTGCAGCATGTGTCAAAATAGTGGAGGACAATAAATTCGATTTGAAAGGATGGGTAAGGTTTTATGAATAAAGAGACAATCAAAATAACAGGTATGACCTGTGCCGCTCGGATTGACAGAACCGTAGGTAAAATTGACGGTGTATTAAGCGCGTCGGTAAATTTCGCCACAGAAAAGCTGTCAGTTGAATATGACGAGGCAAAAGTTTCCAGACTCAAAATAAATGAAGCGATTATTAAAGCCGGGTATGGTATTCTGGAAGAAGCAGCGAAAAATGAAGTAACCATACCCATTGGAGGAATGACCTGTGCTGCCTGTGCAGCACGGGTTGAAAAGGCCATTGGTAAAATTGACGATGTGTCAAAGGCTTCAGTAAACTTTGCCACAGAAAAAGCCACGGTTTCCTATGATTCTCAAAAAGTAAAGATTTCAACCATTTGGCAGACCACTGTTAAATCCCATCTTTGCAGCTGCAGCGATGTCTTTGAGTTCGGTGTCGGTATTATCCAATGCACTTAGGTTAAAAGGATTTAAACCCTATAAATAAATTTAAAGAAGTGAAAGATATGAAAGAGTGCTTATCGTTGATGATGAAGATAAAATATTAGGGGGGCGATTAAATGAAATATAGCTTGAGAACAAAGCTAACTCTGACCATTGCCCTGGTGATGCTGCTGACGGTTGCTTTAATAAGCCTGTTGTCAAATTTCTTTATTGAAAAGCAGTTTACAAATTACATTGCAAGTCAGCAGGAAAAAAGAACCCAGGAAATAGTCAATAATCTTAGCCAGCAATATGATGCAAATACACAAACCTGGGATGTAAACTTTGTTCATATTATTGGAATGAATGCCTTGAACGATGGTTATATCATTAAAGTTTATGACATGGAAAACAAACCCCTGTGGGACGCTGAAACCTGTGATATGGCCACATGTACCCAGGTGACAAATGATATCACTCAACGAATGGAGACAAAGTACCCCCAGTTAAATGGAGAGTTTACATCTCAAACCCATAATATCACAAAAAATAATGTTATCATCGGCACGGTAAACATTGGCTATTTTGGGCCGTATTTTCTAAGTGCTGACGATTTTCAGTTTTTAAATGGGCTCAACCTGATTTTTCTGGGAATTGGTGTCTTTTCCCTTGTCTTTTCAGTAGTGATTGGGGCTTTTTTGGCCAAACGTCTCAGTCGACCCATACAAAATACAGTGAGCGTTACCAAACAGATATCGGATGGAGATTACAAAGTTCGGATTAAAGAAAATTCAAATACCAAAGAATTGGATGAGCTCATGGTTTCAATTAACCAATTAGCTGATTCTCTGGGAAAACAGGAAACATTAAGAAAAAGGCTGACAGCTGATGTCGCTCATGAATTGCGCACCCCTCTTACATCTATCGGAACCCATATTGAGGCAATGATCGAGGGGGTGTGGGAACCTACCACTGAACGACTTCAAAGTTGCCATGATGAAATATTGCGCATCGGTAAAATGGTACAGGATATGGAAAGCCTTGAAAAGGTTGAAAGTGAAAACTTGAAGCTTAATAAAACTAAGATTAATCTGACAGAGATTGCAGAAAAAGCAGTTAATAATTTTGAAGGCGATATCAGCAAAAAAAATCTGAAGTTGTCAATTGATGGCAATAGTGCAGATATCTTTGCTGATAAAGACAGAATAAACCAGGTGTTCATTAATCTTATTTCCAATGCTGTGAAATACACGCCTGATGGTGGAGAGATACATATCAGCATTTCAGAAACAGAGAAGTCTGTAAAGATTGGGATTAAAGATAACGGCATTGGTATTCCAGAAGATGAACTCCCATTTATTTTTGAGCGTTTTTATCGAGCAGATAAATCACGCAACCGTATGACCGGTGGATCAGGTATCGGTCTTGCCATTGTTAAGTCCATTGTCACGGCTCATGGTGGGGTGGTTGAGGCAGAGAGCCGTTTAAATGAAGGCAGTTGCTTTGCAGTAACACTGCCAAAATAATAAGAATCCAGTAATATAGTGTTAAGAATGTAAAAACTAAAGCAGGAGTTCTTTTCTGTTTATGAGCACAAGGTGATAATAACTATAATTTATGACAATTATTATCAATTTTAAAAGGCCAATACTTATACGTTAAGTATTGGCCCTTTTTTTTATGCATAAAAATCTTTCCATCAGAAAAAAAACTTGACTTTTTATATAGCAACAAGTAAAGTATTTATAAAGTTTAATACTAAACATATATGTATAGTATGAAAAGAAAGGAAAGATATCATGAAGCCAATCGATTCTCAAAAATTAAATTTAGCAGGTCATTGTTGTATGCCTATGGGGATGCCTTATTGTTGTGTCTTAAATACTTCTAAAAATTATTTTATAATGTGAAGTTAAACCATGCTTGTTAGCAGGTTTCTCATCATTGAGAACCTGCTTTTTTTTATACCCGATTAGAATCAACAGAAATTTTAAAATAGATTTCTGTTGATTAAATAAATCAGTTAAAGGAGTAATTTATTATGAAACGATGTTGTTGCAGAATATAAATGTGAGTTAATGTGAAAAATATTTATATTACAAGGAGATTATTGAAATGAGCAATACTATTAGAAATGAAAAAGTAAGCAGATCGGGCTTAAGATCTGAATGCTTGTCGCCACTTGAGGTTCTGGGACAATCTGTGGCCAATATTGCACCGAGTGCAACCCCGGCATTAGTTATTCCTCTGGTTTTTGCAACAGCGGGAAATGGAACATGGCTGGCATATTTATTTGCAACAATAGCAATCGCGCTGGTAGCTGGAAATTTAAATCAATTTACCAAAAGATCTGCTTCACCAGGCTCCTTATATGCCTATGTTGCAAAGGGACTGGGATCAAATGTGGGTGTGATTGCAGGGTGGGCATTGATTTTAGCGTATATCCTGACTGCAAGTGCGGTGCTTTGCGGTTTTGTAAATTATGCAAATGTACTATTTGCATATGGCGGTATCAGTATACCTTCAATACTGATAGCAATTGTTGGAGCAGCAGGCGCATGGTTTTTTGCATATAAAGATATTAAGATTTCAACTAAGATAATGCTTGCTTTTGAAGTAATATCATTGCTGCTTATTATTTTACTTGCAGGGTTTGTATTAATAAAAAATGGATTTTCCTTAGATCTTGGACAATTTTCCTTGAAAGGCGTTTCCATTACAAGTATTGGAACAGGACTGGTATTGGCATTTTTTAGTTTTACAGGCTTTGAAAGTGCATCTTCACTGGGTGACGAAGCTAAAAAGCCACTGAAATCAATACCAAGGGCAATTACCAGAAGTGCGTTATTTGTCGGTGCGTTTTTTGTTGTTCTTTCCTATTCAGAAGTTTTGGGATTTGTTGGCAGCAGCACAGCACTTAATAGTGCAGCAGCTCCATTATCAGACATTGCCTCTAAATATGGAATCGGTTTTTTCGGCCCCCTTATTTCCATAGGAGCATTAATTAGCTTTTGGGCGTGCTTCCTTGCGTGCACAAATTCTGGAGCAAGAATATTGTTTACCATGAGTCAGCATGGGATTTTCAGTTCATTTATAGGCGATACCCATGCAACCAACAAAACTCCGCACATTGCCATAACAATCACTGCGGTTCTTGCAGCAGCTGTTCCATTAATATTAATTGGAAAGGGCAGCGGTTTATTTGAAATTTATGGTTGGGTAGGAACAATTGCAACCTATGGATTTATTTTACTCTATACTCTGATATCCATTGCAGCACCTGTCTATTTATATCGGGAAAAAGAACTCAAAATAAAACATGTCATTCTTTCGGTGTCTGCGATTGTGGTGCTGCTGATACCCATTGTGGGAAGTGTTTATTCCAATGCCCAGGCGGCACCTTACAGCTGGTTTATTTATTTTTTTATTGGCTGGCTTGTCATTGGTGGTTTATGGTTATTGATCAGAAAATATCAAACTCCAGATGTTTCCGCTGGGATTAGTGATCGTATTGAAATTGTGCATCAACATTATAGAGAAATAAGAGCAAATGGTGATGGCGAAGGGATTTAATTAAATAAATTAAGAGGTGAAAATTTGGGTTTAGAAAAGATAGAAAAATTCATTGAAGAAAACAAAATACATACTGTCGAAGTAGGATTTGCAGATATAAATGGGGTTTTACGAGGAAAAACACTTCCGGCAAGACATTTTCTGAAAATTGCTGAAAGAGGAACTGGACTTGCCAAAGCACCATTTGCCTGGGATATTCAATGCGGAGTTTATGATGATATTGAATTTGCGAATTTTGATAATGGATTTCCCGAAATGATCGCAAAACCAATTCTCAAAACATTTAAAAAGATTCCTTGGAGAGAGGGAAGTGCCTTTGTGTTTGCAGATATTGTCGATGAAGAGGGTTACTTAATTGAAGAGAATCCCAGAGAAGTATTGAAGAAGGTTTTAAAAAGGTACAATGCCTTAGGATTTAGACCCATTGTGGGTTCGGAACTTGAATTTTATCTTTTTGACTCAGAGAAAAAACCTGTATTCAATGGTGTGCAATGCTATTCATTGTACCGAGGAGCAGAACTTGAGTATGTTATTGAGGAAATGAGAAACAGTCTGGAAGCCCTGGGTATTGAGCTTGAAGCTTTCCATATTGAATATGGCCCCGGTCAGATTGAGGTCATTCCCGAATGCGATGATGCATTGGAAATGGCGGATAAAACAGTACTGATTAAAAATACCATAAAAGAAATAGCTCGTAAACATGGGTTATATGCATCGTTTATGGCAAAGCCATGGGCAGAGGAATCGGGAAGTGGTTTCCATGTTCATCAAAGCCTGTGGGATCTGGAACTGAATAATAACATTTTTGATACGGAAAAGAGCATTGCAGACAATTATCTTGCAGGATTACTAAAACATGCACGGGATTTTATGGTATATGGCTCTCCAACGATTAATGATTATAAGCGTTTCCAGCCAAATTCTTTTGCCCCAACAAGAGTGACTTGGGAACATGATAATCGAACCGTAGCAACCCGTTCATTGTTAGGACTTGGAGATAATAGCCGTTTTGAACAAAGGAATGGGTCGGCTGCTGCAAATCCATATTTAATCATAGCAGCAAGTTTGGCCTCAGGAATAGATGGAATTATAAATAAATTAGTTCCACCAAAACACCAGGATGAAAATAGTATTGAATTTCCAAAAACCTTAGACGCAGCTTTGAATTATTTTGAAGCTAGCGAAGCGGCAAAAGAGTATTTTGGAGAGAAGTTTATTAAACTATTCCTTACTTTAGGAAGACACGAAGTTGATTTGTATAATTCTGCGGTAACGGACTGGGAGTGGGATAGGTATTTTGAAATCATATAAGCCGATTAGAGTAACTAAAATTATTAAGAGGGATTATTAAGAGGAAAAAGATGTGAAAAAAATTAAAAATGTAAAAAAGTGGATAAGTCTGATGTTGGTTATCTCGGTTTTGGTGACAACCGCTGGTTGTGCAGGAAGTGGCAGTAATGCGAAAGAATTAACCGATTTTAATATTGGATACCTGCCTTCTACAGGTCATTTGCTGTATTTTGTTGCAAAAGAAAAAGGCTACTTTGAAGAAGAAGGATTAAATGCTAATTTAGTTTTGTTTTCTGAAAATAATAGCATGTTAACAGCAATGGAAAATAAAAAATTACAGGCAGGGGCTTTAGGCTCTACAAACTCCATAATATATGAAAGTCAGGGACATCCAGTAACTGTATTTGGCGGAGCAATGACCGAGGGACATGCATTAGTTGTGAAAAAAGAGGTTGTAGAAGGGCTGGGCGATAATCCAGATCTGACTGCACTAAAAGGGAAGAAAATTGCGGATACATTCGGAGGAACTGCAGATGTTGTGTTTAGACAAGGCCTAATCGATGCAGGACTTGATCCAGAAAAAGATGTTACGCTCGTATCAGCCGAAAGTGGTACGGCAGCCTTTGCCGCTTTAAAAAATGATGAAATTGATGGAGCGATTCTGTTTACACCGTTTAGAAAGTTAGCAGAAAACGAGGGATATAAAATTCTCGAATACAGTGGTGAAGTCGCAGGCTTTGAAAATCATCCTTGCTGCCGACAAGTTGCATTAACGGAAGAGCTGGAAAAAAATCCGGATACTTACGTTGGTTTCCTCAGAGCCTTAATTAAAGCATATAAATTCTATCAGGAAAACCCAGATGAAACAGTTGATATTATTGCAAAATATGTGGATATCGATAAAGATATTCTTAAACAGGAAACCTATGGACCACATATCAGTTCCAATCCTGATCCGGACAAAGCCGCAACGATTACTTTTTATAATGCGATGGTAAAGCTTAAATATGTTGAGCCTTTTGATTTTGAATCAGGAATCAATACGAAACTCTATGAGGAAGCACTGGATTCAATTGTAAAAGAGAACCCAAATGATAAAACTTATCAAAGTCTGGTGGAGTATCATAATAACGCAGGCGATTGATTGATATCAAGGTTAACGAAAAGGTGATCAAATGAGTAAAATTGAATTAAGAAATGTAACACTTAATTATGCTGAAAGAAACACTGTTTTTACTGCGTTGGAAGATATCTCGTTTTCTGTAAAGGAAGGAGAATTCGTCAGTATTATAGGAGCGAGTGGATGCGGCAAAAGTTCACTGCTAAGTCTGTTGGAAGGTTTGAACTTTCCAACAGAAGGCAGGGTAACAATTAATGGAGATGAAATAACAGGAACCGGAGATGACAGAGCTGTTGTTTTCCAGCATTACTCGCTTTTTCCCTGGATGACAACCCGTGCAAATGTTGTTTACGGCATCAAACAAGTCAAAAAAAAGTTGCCCAACAAGGTTCTGGGTCAAATCGCTGATGATTACCTTGCTAAGGTAGGATTGAGCGGATTTGAAAACAAATATCCTTTACAGCTGTCAGGCGGTATGCAGCAACGTGCAGCCATAGCGAGGGCACTTGCAATGAGTCCGGCAATACTATTAATGGATGAACCATTTGGAGCGGTTGATGCGAAGAACAGGAAGATATTGCAGGAACTGTTATTGGAATTGTGGGAAACGAGTGAAGACAAGAAAACAGTTATCTTTGTCACCCACGATATTGATGAAGCAATTCTGCTTTCCGACCGTATTATAATGATGTCCGGAAATCCTGGACGGATTAAAAAAGAAATTAATATCGAATTTCCAAGGCCAAGAAATGGGAGCAAACTTTTAGAATCCAGAGAATATTTAAATTTCAGGAAAGAACTTATAACATCATTTTTTAACGATATATCAGAGAAAATTGGTGGAGAGGAAGTGGCTTTGTAAATGATTGAAAAGATAAAAAAACAGCTAAACATTGCAAATATTCTTTTTGTTATTTTCCTGGCCGTACAGCTTTTGCCTGAAAGATACAGCCAAGAGACCTATGAAATAAACATCATCATCTTTGTAGTTGCCATTGAAGTGATTTACCTGTTTTTTTCTTTTATTAGTAAAAAAGAAAAGAACATGGAAACCATTCGAGATATTATTGGGATCACCTATTTCATTATCATCGCATGGCAATTGATGACGTCAAAATCAGCTTTTCTCAATGAATTGTTGTTTCCGGCACCAGGAATAGTGATTGAGCAATTTATAGCAGATTTTCCTAAAATAATAGAAGGGATACAGAGTTCATTATTAATCATGCTCCAGGGGTATGCACTGGCAATTCTAACGGCGATACCGTCAGGATTGGCAGCAGGATGGCACATAAGATTTGGAAATTCATTTCATTATGTTTCCAAGTTTTTTGGTTCCATCCCACCCATTGTGTATATTCCCTACGCAATTGCTCTGCTGCCGGCATTTCGAGATGCATCGGTATTTGTTATTTTTGCTGCAGCATTCTGGCCCATACTTGGTGCAACCATGGCTGGTGTTTTCAACATAGAAAAGAAAATATTAGATTCAGCAAAGACCTTAAATGTAGGAAATTTGTCAATGCTCTTTCATGTAATGTTGCCTGCGGCACTCCCTGAAATCTTAATGGGCTGTAATCAGGGACTTGGAATATCCTTCATATTATTAACATCTGCAGAAATGATCGGTGGAACAAAAGGAATGGGCTTTTATATAAAATACTATTCAGATTTTGGAGATTTCACAAGAATTGTTGTTGGAATTATTGTTTTAGGGATTGTTGTCAGTGTAATTACTATGTTCTCTAATAAGTTAGAAAGATATTTGCTTCGTTGGCGGCAATAATCATGAAGTAGGAGGTTGAAATGGCAAATATCAAATCAGGAATAATCGAAATTATTGGAAACACACCGTTAGTTGAATTGCGAGCCTTAGAAAAAGAAGTTAATTCTAAGGCATCAATTATCGGGAAACTTGAATATCTGAATCCTGCAGGAAGTATAAAAGATCGGATCGCAAAATCAATGGTCGAAGATGCCGAGGAAAAGGGGATATTGAAAAAGGATACTATAATTATAGAACCAACCAGTGGCAATACTGGTATTGGACTTGCAGCAGTTGCCGCAGCAAAAGGATATCGGATCATTCTAACAATGCCTGAAACCATGAGTGTCGAAAGGAGAAACCTCTTGAAGGCCTATGGTGCTGAAGTTGTTTTGACAGATGGACCATTGGGAGTGAAAGGCGCGATTTTAAAAGCAAATGAATTAAATATCAGTATAGAAAATTCAATTATTCTTGGTCAGTTTTTTAATCCTGCAAATCCTGAAGCCCATCGCAATCACACAGGTCCTGAAATATGGGAAGATACAGATGGAAATATTGATATATTTATAGCAGGCGTTGGCACAGGAGGAACGATTACAGGGGCTGGAGGATTTTTGAAATCAAAAAAATCTGATATTCAAATAATTGCGGTTGAACCCGAGGGTTCACCAGTATTGACAAGTGGGGAAAGCGGACCGCATATGATTCAGGGTCTGGGTGCAGGCTTCGTTCCGGATACTCTGAATACAGGCATCTACGATGAAGTCATTTGTGTTTCAAATGAGAACGCTTTTGCTGCAAGCAACAAATTAGCAAAGCTTGAAGGAATACTTGTTGGAATATCATCAGGTGCGGCCTTATGGGCAGCCATAGAAGTTGCAAAACGACAGGAAAATAGTGGCAAAAAAATTGTTGTAATATTGCCGGATAACGGTGAGCGATATCTTTCTACACCATTGTTTGGCAAATAGAGAAAATGAAAAGTGTTGCAGGTAAGAAATGGATCAGCAACTGCAAATCTATATTTAATCATTTATGTATTATGTAAAGAAAGGAAAGAAAACATGAAACCAATTAATTCTCAAAAATTTAATAAATTAGTCCTTTGTTGCATGCCTATGGGGATGCCTAATTGTTATGTTTCAAATATTTCTAAAAATCATTTTATAATGTGAAATCAAACCATGCTTGTCAGCAGGTTTCTCATTATAGAGAACCTGTTTTTTTTATATCCATTAATGTCGCTATTTCGATTTAATGAGTCAATAAAATTCAATAATAAAGGAGAAGTTATTATGTCGATTGAAAATTACAAATTTGATACCTTAAAAGTTAGAGCAGGTTACAACCCGGAAGATCATAATTATTCTGTTGCTGTCCCCATATATCAAACGGCTGCTTTTGATTTGGGAAGCCCTGACCGTGCAGAAAATTTATTTTTAGGAAACGAAGAAGGGTATTTATATACCCGGGTTAATAATCCAACGGTGGATGTTCTAGAGAAAAGAGTTGCAGCTTTAGAAGGTGCCTCAGGGGCCATCGTTGTTGCATCGGGAATGGCAGCCATCGCCTATACGATTCTTAATATTGCTGAAGGCGGTGGAAGGATATTATCCAGTGCTTACATTTATGGAGCTGCTTCAGACAGTTTCAAAAGAATATATCCAAAATTCGGAATCCATTTTGATCTGTCAAGGAATTTTGACAAACCGGAAGAACTTGAAAAAGAAATTAAACCGGATACAAAAGCAATTTATGTTGAATCAATCAGCAATCCAAACGGTGATATAGTTGATATTGAAGCGTTAGCAGAGCTGGCACATAAACACGGCATTCCCCTGGTTGTTGACAATACTTTTGCAACTCCTTATCTGCTTAATCCAATAAAATATGGAGCAGATGTCGTCGTTTATTCAGCAACCAAGGCCCTAAATGGTCATGGTAATGTAATTGCAGGATTAGTTTTGGAGAGTGGAAAATTTCCTTGGGATAACGGGAATTTTCCGCAGTTTCTTGAAAAAAATTATACTTTAAGAGATGAGAATGAGAATCCAAGAAACTTTGTGGAGAAATTTCCGGAGCTGCCTTTTACCACAAGAATACGGCTGAATTATTTAAACTATTTAGGAGCTGCAATAAGCCCATTTGATGCATATTTATTACTTATTGGTATTGAAACTTTGTCAGAAAGAATTCAGAAACAGGTTTCGAATACAAAAAAAGTCATTGATTATTTAGAAAAAAATGACCATGTTGAATGGATTAAATATCCATCATTAGAAACGAGTCCCTACTATGAGTTATCAAAAAAATATTTTCCATTAGGATCTGGCTCTGTCTTTTCATTTGGTTTTCTTGGAAGCCTTGAAAAAATCAAGGAATTCATAACAGCTGTAGAATTATTTAGCTATCATGCAAATATAGGAGATGCAAGATCATTAATCATCAATTCTCCGAAAACAACACACAGTGAATTGACCCCGGAAGAACAGACCTATGCGGAAATTGAGCCAAATCTGATTCGTTTGTCCATTGGTCTTGAAGATGCAGATGACTTAATTAATGATTTGGATCAGGCTTTTAAGCAGGTATTTTTAAAAAAATAGAAATTTTGACTAAGCAGGGATAATAATGCAAAATAAATAGGGAGAATAACGAATGCAAAAAATTAATCTTGAAGATCCTGCTGTTAGCATACGTGAAGCACGTCTTGGATCCATTACTGGATTTAATGGTACAGCAGGGGAGCTTGTAAAATGCGCACATGCAGGTAAGTTGAAAGATTGTTCAAGAAGTTTTAGCCAATGCCTGGACTGTACTTCAGTTAAAGCCTTTTGTCAGCTTTCCATGATAAAGGATGCAGCCATTGTGAATCATGCACCCATAGGTTGTGCAGGGGATTTCTTTGGATATAACTTTGTATACCGAGTAGGGCAGATGGAAAGAAATCTGCCTTCGACAATTGGCAGATATTTTAACACAAATATTGAAGAACGGGATACTGTGTTTGGTGCCGTGGAAAAACTCATAAGCACAGTAAAAGAGGTTTATGAAAGAGTTCATCCAAAGGCAATATTTATTACAACCTCCTGCGCTTCCGGAATCATTGGAGATGATGTTGAGGGTGCAGCAAATGAATTGACAGAAGAACTTGGGATACCGGTAGTTACCTGCTTTTGTGAAGGATTTAAATCAAAAATTTGGACAACTGGTTTTGATGCAGCTTATCATTCAATCGTCCGAAAAATAGTAAAACCGCCAAGAAAGAAAACAAATAAAATAAATATAATAAATTTTTGGGGATCTCATATTTTTGATGAGATGCTCGAAAAGCTGGGATATCAAGCAGAATACATTGTTCCATTTACAACGGTTTCGCAGCTTGAATATATTTCAGAGGCTTCAGCCACCATTGAGATTTGCCCAACCCTTGGAACCTATTTAGGAGCAGCCCTTGAACAGGCTTATGGCGTACCGGAAATAAAATCACCACCGGGCTATGGAGTAGCCGGAACGGATACATGGATGAGAGAGCTTGGCAAGGTATTAAACAGAAAAGAAGAAATAGAAGAAATCATTAAGGAAGAGCATAAAAGAATTATTCCAAAGATTGAAGAGTATCGTTCCCTGTTTAAGGGGAAAACAGCGTATCTCACAGCTGGAGCTGCCCATGGGCATGCGATCATTGCACTTCTTAGAGAATTGGGGTTTGAGGTTCAGGGAGCAGCTATTTTCCATCATGACCCAGTCTATGATAATGGAGAAGAAGCATCCGATGCTTTGGCTCAGGATGTCAGCAATTATGGTGATGTTAAAAATTACAATGTGTGTAACAAGCAAGCCTATGAACTCGTGAATATCTTGAATCGATTAAAGCCTGATATTATGATTGCAAGACATGGCGGGATGACCCTTTGGGGGGCAAAGCTGGGAGTTCCAACGTTACTCATTGGTGATGAGCAGTTTGGCTTTGGTTATCAGGGAATACTCAACTATGCGGAAAGAATCGTTGAAACTCTTGATAATAAAGAATTCGTAACAAACCTGGCCAAACACAGCACCATGCCCTATACAAAATGGTGGCTGGATCAGGATCCATTTACATTTCTTGGAGGTGATACCAGTGTCGAAATTTATTGAGCAACCCAGGTATTCTTGTGCACTTGGCGCACAACAGACGGTAGTGGCGATTAAAAAAGCTGTTCCAATTTTACATTCAGGGCCCGGTTGCAGTGGAAAAATAAGCAGCCTTATCGGTCAGGGAGAAGGTTATGCAGGGGGAAATACGATTCCGTGTACCAATACCGGAGAGTCCGAAGTCATTTTTGGCGGTGAAGATAAGCTGAGAAGCGTTATTGAAGGTGCGTTCAAGGTCATAGATTCAGAACTGTACGTTGTGCTTACAGGATGCACTTCCGATATTGTGGGAGATGACGTGGAAAGTGTTACTGCTGAATATCAGAAACAGGGCAAAATCATTGTTTATGCTGAAACAGGAGGTTTTAAAAGCAATAACTATGTGAGCCACGATATTGTAGTCAATGCCATCATTGACCAGTATGTTGATAAATATAAAACTGACCTTAAAGTTGAACCAGGTCTTGTTAATGTATTTGCTGCGATTCCTTATCAGGACCCCTATTGGAACGGAAACCTTGAAGAAATAAAAAGAGTTCTTGAAGGAATAGGGCTTAAGGTTAATATTCTATTTGGCCATGAATCAGGTGGAATAGAAGAATGGAAAACAATACCGAATGCAGAATTTAATATTGTTGTAAGCGCCTGGGTGGGACTAAGCATAGCAGAACATCTTGAGCAAAAATATGGCACACCCTTTGTACACTTTCCGTATCTTCCCATTGGTGGTGGTGAAACTTCTAAATTTTTACACCAGATCAGTGAATTTGGAGGGCTTGATAAAACCATTGCAGAAACATTTATTACGAGGGAAGAGGAAAAGTTTTACTCGTATATTGAGAGAACAGCGGATTTTATGCTTGAATTCAGATATGGTCTGCCAAGAAGATTTTATTCGATTCTTGATGCATCCTATGCAATCGGATTTTCAAAATTCCTTTTAAATGAGCTTGGTATCATACCTGCCAGGCAATTTATTATTGATGATACGCCTGAAGAATACAGAAAAGCCATCATAGAGCAATTCAATAAAATATCGGAATTCAGATCTGCTGAGGTAAAATTCTTAGTTGATGGCGGAGCCATACAAGAGGAAATAAGAACAGATGAGAATAAAAACAGGGCACTCATATTGGGCAGCGGCTGGGAAAGAGACCTTGCGACTACCTTAGGGGCAGATCTTCTTATCGTAAGCGTCCCTGTAGCTTACAGGCTTACTCTAAACTGCGGATATGCAGGCTATAACGGCGGTCTGAGAGCTATTGAGGATATCTATGACGGCGTGCTGAATACCTATCGGTAATAGATCGGTATAGGGATAAATATATCACATCTGAGCAAGGAATATAATACGCCTTATGGAAAAATAAAAGCATTAAAAAATTAATCTATTTGACATTCAGGGAGGTTGGTGGTAGCATAATAAGCAATCATATATGTTTACTATGTTTTTTTGTTTGGCTAGAGAATCAGAGACTATGGGTAAGACGCATTTATTCATAGTTTTTATATTTAAAAAACAGGGTATGGTTATAAGAACACCAAATTGTTTTGAAAATAATAAAGGGGAAAAGGAATGGCAACTAACAGAAATTTTTCACACCTCTCAAAATTACATCCTTGTTTAAATAAAGATGCACATTTGAATTTTGGAAGAATACATCTTCCGGTAAGTCCAGCCTGCAATATACAGTGCCGGTTTTGTAAAAGGGATTGTAATAGCAATGAAGACAGACCAGGTGTAGCTAATGGGATTTTAGCACCGGAAGATGCCGTTGAAACCATCAGAAAAGCATTGGAACTTTGTCCCCAAATAACAGTCGTGGGAATAGCAGGTCCGGGAGATACATTGGCAACCAGACATGCCATTGAAACCTTTAAACGTGTCAATGATGTTTATCCTGAGCTGATCAAATGCATGAGCACCAATGGATTATTGCTTTATAAATATGCAAGGGAGCTTTATGAGGCAGGAGTGGGCACAATCACTGTTACGGTCAATGCAGTGGATCCATTGATTCAGAGTCAGATTACATCGCATATTGTGTATGAAGGAAAAAAATATTCAGGCGAAGAAGCTGCTGAAATTCTAATAAAAAATCAACTCAGAGGCATTGCTGTAATGAGCAAACTGGGAGTGATCGTGAAAGTGAATTCTGTACTCATACCTGGTATCAATGATGATCATATTGAAGAAATTGCAAAAACTGTTAAGATTGCCGGAGCAACTTTATACAATATTATTCCTTTGATACCTCAACATGATTTAAGTCATATACCGGCGCCTACCTGTGAACAATTGGATAGGGCAAGAATTTCAGCTGAAAAACACATTGAAGTATTCAGGCATTGCAAACACTGTCGGGCAGATGCTTGTGGCATTCCCGGGAAAGAGGATCTTTCAAGTAAACTATATGGAACCCATAAAAAGCTTGAAACCTTTTCACATGGTTAAAATAAGATAATTCTTAAGCAATTGCGAAAGTACCGTGAGCTTCGCTGCCAGTTTACATGAAACAATTTTCCACTATACGTCGTACAGTTCGTTGAACTGTTCGCCTATACGCTACAAAATTGTTTATGAAAACTGACATCAAAGCAATTTACGGTTGTGTTTATGAATTAGGCAATTACCTAAAGATAATTCTATAATGGAGGTGATTATATGTCATACAGGATAGCCGTTGCAAGCAGTGATGGAAAAGTTGTCAATCAGCATTTTGGGAGAGCTTCTGAATTTTTAATTTTTGAAGTGGAAGGGGATCATTATAAATTTCTGGAGATCATAGAAACAGGACCATTTTGCAATGATGGAGACCATGATGAAAATATGCTTTCGTCAGCTATAGAAGCACTTAAAGGTTCAAGAGCAGTTCTGGCCAGTCAAATAGGTAATGGTGCTGTTCAGGCTTTGAGCACAAAAGGAATCGATGCTTTTGATGTTCGAAATTTCATAGAAGATGCGTTAAATAATTTAATTAAATATTATTCAAAGATTGATAAAAGCAATAGTTGAAAAAATAAAATAATGGAAAGAGAAGTGAAGAAAAATGGCGAAAAAAATTAAACAAATTGCAATATACGGTAAAGGTGGTATAGGTAAATCTACAACAACCTCTAATATTAGTGCAGCATTATCAAAACAAGGCTATAAGGTTTTGCAATTTGGCTGTGATCCTAAAAGTGATTCCACAAATACTTTAAGAGGTGGGAATTACATTCCCACAGTATTAGATACATTAAGAGAGAAGAATTCAGTCAATGCCCATGATGTATTATTTGAGGGCTTTAATGGTATCTATTGCGTCGAAGCAGGTGGACCGGCTCCAGGAGTTGGTTGTGCAGGAAGAGGAATTATAACAGCTGTTCAATTATTTAAACAGCAAAGAATATTTGAGGAATTAGATTTAGACTATGTTATCTACGATGTTTTGGGCGATGTTGTTTGCGGAGGGTTTGCAGTGCCAATAAGAGAAGGGATTGCGGAACATGTTTTTACAGTTTCATCATCAGATTTTATGTCTGTTTATGCGGCTAATAACCTGTTTAAAGGCATTCAGAAATACTCCAATTCAGGGGGGGCATTGCTGGGTGGTGTCATAGCAAACTCCATTAATTTGCCCTATGCAAAAGACATCGTTGATGATTTTGCAAAAGTGACAAATACCAAGATCGTTGAATATGTGCCAAGATCCGTCACTGTAACTCAAAGTGAGCTTCATGGCAAAACGACCATTGAAAATGCCCCGGATTCAGAACAGGCAAAAATTTATACGAGGCTTGCAAAGAGTATTGATGAGCACACAGAGTCAAAAGTCCCATCACCACTTGGGGTCCAGGAACTTAGAGATTGGGCAGCCAAATGGGCAGATGTCTTGCTTGATTTAGAAACAGGTGTGGTAAGTACTGAGGCAGCAGGTAATCTGTAAGATGGAATCCAAACATTGCATTAACCAAACGAAATAACAGGAACAATTAATTATACCATATTAAAATATCTCAAATAAAACATAGTATATAGGAGCAAGCATGAAAATTAATTTAAGTACACCAGTTGTGGAAAATCGCGAACAGCGACTGGGCACCATCATTGCCTGGGATAATGGCAATGCGTCAGAGCTTGTAAAGGAATCAGCCTCAATATGCAGTGGATGCGGCGCAAATAACGGAGAACGGTTATGTGAAGCTAAGGGTCCTTTTACCCAAGGATCCGTCTGCAGTGAAATGATGGTTGAATGCCAGGCAGGAAATGTCAGAGACGCAGTACTGATACAGCACTCACCCATCGGGTGTGGGGCAGGTCAGGTTATTTACAACTCAATTTTTCGTAATGGTCTTGCCATGCGGAAGCTGCCAGTTCAAAACATTAGAATAATCAGCACTAACCTCCAGGAATCAGACATGGTTTTCGGCGGAATTGCAAAACTGGAACAATCGGTAAGGGATGCCTGGGAAAGACACCATCCTAAGGCTATTTTCATAGGAACATCCTGTGCAACAGGTATTATCGGAGACGATGTGGACGGTGCCGCAGTTAAACTGGAAAAGGAGCTTAATATTCCTGTTATTCCTCTCCATTGTGAGGGCTTTAAATCCAAGCACTGGAGTACAGGCTTTGATGCGGTCCAACACGGTCTTTTAAGACAAATTGTCCGAAAGAAACCTAAGAAACAAAAAGATCTGGTTAATGTCATTAATTTATGGGGTACTGACGTATTTACTCCAATGCTTGGCGAACTGGGACTCAGAGTTAACTATGTGGTTGATATGGCTACTGTGGATGAATTGGCGCAAATGTCAGAAGCTGCTGCTACTGTAGGCTTTTGTCACACGTTATCTTCCTACCTGGCAGCAGGCCTGGAACAGGAATTCGGGGTTCAGGAAATCAAATCGCCTCAGCCCTATGGATTTGCAGGAACGGATGCCTGGCTTCGTGAACTGGCTCGGGTAACACATACCGAGGAAAAAGCAGAAATCTACATTGCCAAGGAGCATGCAAGAATAGCCCCTCGACTTGAAGAACTGAAAAAACTGCTTAAGGGAAAAAAAGGTTATGTTGCCACAGGTTCGTCCTATGCTCATGGATTAATAGAGGTGCTTCGAGAATTGGGAGTGGAGGTCAATGGATCTCTTGTATTTCATCATGACCCGATTTATGATAGTCAGGATCCGCTTTCGGATACCCCGGATTCCAGTAAGAATTCTCTTGAATTTATGGTGAATGAAACCGGAGATGTCCCGAATTTCAGTGTAAGCAATCGGCAGCAATATCAGTTCTATGGGTTACTTAAAAGAGTAAACCCGGACTTTATTCTTGTCAGACACAACGGGCTTGCACCATTAGCTTCGCGTATGGGAATTCCGGCGGCTCCACTTGGTGATGAACATCATGCTTTGGGGTACCAGGGAATAATTAATTTAGGTGAAACCATCCTGGATATTTTGGCGCACAAGAAGTTTCATCTCGATCTTGCGGCCCACATAAAATTACCATATAAACAATGGTGGTTGGATCAGAAAGATCCATTTGTTCTTGCAAAAGAAATAGTCTAATCATTATGGAGGAAATAGCGTGAAAAAAAGACTGGAGTTCTGGAAAAATGGGCGCACTTATACACGGTCATTAAATGCTCAAAAAAATTAAGCTGTTAATGGGATAGAAATGTCAGCACTACTAATTAAGCCTTGAGAAACTAAAAGTTTAACAGCTTGTTTGATTGCTTTCTCTTTTTGCTTGTTCTGCATTTCCTGTGGCATATCTGTTTTATAAAGATCACAGGGATTAAATACTTCGCCAGTATCTAATATATGGTAAATGGCAGTGAGTATCATCCGAGCGATGGCAATGATTGCCCGCTTTTTCCCCCTTCTTTTA
>Ga0209540_10001271_pt1 | contig 19682 bp, 15 predicted proteins | sample BarGraIncu01121A_FD_184501 | JGI IMG/M metagenome (GOLD analysis project Ga0209540, IMG submission 184501) | Arctic peat soil microbial communities from Barrow, Alaska - Barrow Graham LP Incubations 011-21A (SPAdes) (version 2) | ecosystem: Environmental > Terrestrial > Soil > Wetlands > Peat... | reverse complement strand
TAGTACTAGTGGCTTTAAATGGTTTGATGTTGATATCCTGTAAAACAAATGAAAGTATTTCAGAACCATCAACAGTGGATACTACTAAAGTTAGTACAATTCAGTATATTGACACCTTAGCGGATAATATTCCACTGAAACATCCGGGTGGACTGCATGTAGATGCCGATTTTACACGCATAAAAGCAAATCTTAATACAGAACCATGGCTTTCAGGTTGGAATAAATTGACTGCCAATTCGCATTCACAATTAAGTTATGTTGCCAGCCCAACTGTAAAACTGATAAGGGGCGGGAATTCTCGTGAAGAACCAGAATCAGATAATTATTCTCATGCTTTTAATGATGTTGCGGCAGCCTACCAAACAGCAATACGGTGGAAGATTAGTGGGGATGTGGCTTATGCCGAAAAATCAATTCAGATATTGAATGCCTGGGCTGCTACTTGTGTTGGAATATATGGTGATCCAAATAATGCTTTAGCGGCAGGAATTTATGGCTATCAGTTTGCAGTGGTTGGTGAATTGATGCGGGATTACAGCGGATGGAATTCTACCGATTTTGAGGCATACAAGCAATGGATGCTCAAGGTTTTTTATACTAAAAATCTTGATTTCTTGGTTCGTCATCAGAGCAGTTGTCCTGAGCATTATTGGTCGAACTGGGATTTATGTAACCTGGCTTCTACTATGGCAATTGGTATATTGACGGATAACCGTGTAATATACAATTATGCCGTAAATTATATGATGCATAATGCTAATGGGAATGGAAATCTTCTAAAAACAGTCAATTATGTATTTACCGGAGCTGACGCTGGATTGGCACAAATGCAGGAAACCGGACGCGATCAGGGGCATGCTACGCTTTCTTTAGCATTGCTGACTACAATATGCGAAATAGCATATCACCAGGGAGATGATTTTTATGGATTTAATAACAACATGATTCTGAAAGCATCAGAATACACCGCTAAATACAATGTAGCTAACTTAGTTGTTCCTTTTCAAAGCTATATTTATTTTGATTGTTCTAATAATACGACACTCACTCAGATAAGTTCAGACTCCAGAGGTACTGTTCGCCCAATGTGGGCGATGATTTATAATCATTATGTGAAGCGAAAAGGATTGACAGCACCTTATACACTAATGGGAGTAAATACAACTCAGCCTGAAGGTGGTGGGGGAGATTATGGCTCCAATAGTGGTGGCTTTGATCAATTGGGCTTCGGCACTCTGCTGTTTTCGAGATAATAAAAGCCATTATTGTTTTCTCTAGTAGTTTTATTTGTCTTTTAGCGAGCTTGCATATTGTGTAAGCTCGCTTTTTTTCTGGGATCAGAGGATAAAATGAAATAGAGCAAGAATTTCCCATTTTCTTCTATAAACTATAAATTCATGAAATTAATTACCTTTGCATAAAGCTAAGCTCAGAAATATTTCAACTCCCTTTAAACTTAATGGCATATTGATGAAATCAAAATACCCTATAAAAAAGTTATGCATGCTGAATATGTGGTTTATAACCACATGTGTATTATTCTCATTTGCTTTCGTCATGGTCTATCTGGGAATGACAGGCTTTCGGGATGCTATTATTGTTTCCTTATTGGCCCTGGTTGTTTTGACATTATCTGGATTTGTAAATATCATTTGGTTAGTGCTTTATAATAGACAATTAGTTATTTATTCTCCAAACTCCAAACGGGTATATTATATCTTAAGCTATACTTTTACCAGCTTAATATTTTTGATTGTTGTTGTTTGCTACAATTATTTGAGCCATCAACCAACAGATTTGATAAACATAATAAGTCTTCTTGTTATTAGTATGTTTGTGAATACACTTATTGTTACATTCCATAATTATATTATTTTACAAGATGCAAAAGTGAATGCCGATATGGAAAATTCACAACTCAAAACAGCAAATGCCGAAGCAGCTAATCAGCTACTCCGCCAACAAATACACCCTCATTTTTTATTCAATGCACTCAACATCCTCAAATCTTTATATAAGGTGGATTCTAAAGCTGCCGAAGAGTATTTGGTTTGTCTGTCCGATTTTCTTCGGGCATCAGTATCAAATAATAATATAAAAATAGTCAGGCTAAAGGACGAACTAAAACTATGTCAGGACTATCTGCAGATGCAAAAAATACGTTTTGCCGATGCTTTGGTTTGTTCTATTTCTATTGAGGAGGCTGCGCTCGAGAGTGGGTTTGTTCCGTCATTTTCAATTCAACCATTATTAGAAAATGCTATAAAACATAACGAACTTACTGAGGAATTTCCATTACACATTACTGTTACACAAATTGATGACCGGATTATTGTTTGCAACAATCTCAAACTGAAAAACATTTCCGAAACATCTACAGGTAGCGGATTGGCAAATTTGTCGGAGCGATACCGAATTTTATCGAATGATGAATTACGTATAAAAACAGATGAAACGACTTTCTCGGTAAGTCTCAAAATACTAGATCATAGATGATCTATCTAAAAACTCATACTATCATAACTATTTTAATCAATCAAAAATGAATATTGTAATTATTGAAGATGAAAAAATCACGGCAGATGAGTTGGCCGGAACAATTACCACTTTAGAACCTGATGCCAACATAGTCGCAATTTTAAGTTCTGTCAAAACAGCTTTGGCTTATTTCCAAACCAGTTCAGTTCCCGATTTAATTTTTAGTGATGTGCAGTTGGGTGACGGACTTAGTTTTGAAATATTCAAAGCCTGCAAAATATCTGCTCCTGTCATTTTTTGTACAGCATACGATGAGTATGCCTTAAATGCATTTAAAACCAATAGCATTGACTATATTTTAAAACCATCTACATCACAAACTGTGGCTGATGCTTTGGCAAAGTATCGCAGTTTGCGGCAAACATTTTCGGATGACGGACATCAGTACAAAGCGGTGCTTGATGCATTAATAAACAGAGATGCCCCGAAGTCTACATCTATTTTGGTGTATCAGAAAGACAAAATCTTACCTATAAGGTTAGACAAAATTGCTTTATTTTATATTGCCGACGAAGTAACACATTTACTCACTTTTGATACAAAGACTTTTATTGTCAATAAAAATCTGGAAGAATTAGAGCAACTATGCGGTACTGATTTCTTCCGTGTCAATAGACAATATCTGCTAAGCCGAAAGACCGTGATAGATGCTTCACGTTATTTTTTACGAAAGCTATCAGTCAATATATCAGTGCCCTATAATAAAGAGAAAATACTGGTTAGCAAAGAAAAAATACCTCAGTTTCTAGCATGGCTGGAAAGTAAGTAATACGAATACATTTCAAAATAATATGTAAGATAATAGAAGAGCCTTTAATCAGGCTCTTTTATTGTTTATAACAACTCCTCGTCGATTAATCAAGCGGTAAAAACTTCCCTTCAAAAAACGAATGCTTCCCCACTCTTTTTGTCCGTTTCAGCTATCTTTTATTTGTGCTGCATATTCAAAAGAATAATCTTTGCATCTTCAAATTAGAACAGTGAGGATTATGGAACCAGCATGTCTATTAAACAAAAAATCCTATAAGCTTCATCCGCTCACAATCAATGTATAATGTTTTTTTTAGTGTACGAATGCAGTTGAGGAACGATGAATGACAACCTAATTGATTCACGCGATGAGAGCTAAGCCTGAAAGAATAGAAAAAAGTTATTTAGTATAACCAAATTAGAATGAGAATATACGTTATTGCTTTTATAAACAGTCCTTTGTATAAAATAGAAATTTTCTCTATTTTCCTGTTTATTTTTACTGGTACTATCTCGGGTCAATCGCTTAAACCCTTGGATCATGACAGCTTAGCAACAACTCAAAAGGACATAATTGATGTCTTACCAATTAAAATCAGAACTTTTTTACGAAAAGACAGCACATTACAAAAAAGTAAGCAAGTGTCCCTTTTAATCATACCTATAGATCATCAATATTTATTAAGCTGTAATAGCAATATTATTTTTAATAAGCTTAAACTTCATTTATCAGGTGCTGCTCGTTACTACAACTCTCCAACAAATATTTACGGCATAGGGGATAATGTCTATCTGGAAGATGTTCAATCTATTGATTTTTCTTATTTACGCGTTTATCAGATTGCTTACCGGGAATTGGTCCCCCATTTATTTGCAGGGCTCGGATATAACATGGATTATCACTGGGGTATAAAGGCTAACTTAGCTCCAGACAAAGTTTCAAAAGAATTTGAGAGGCTTCAAAAAGGATCCAGTTCAGTTTCTTCTGCAATCTCTTTTAATGTGCAATTTGACAATAGAAAGAATGCTATAAATCCTCAAAACGGAACTTATGTAGATCTGCAATACAGGCCTAACCTCACATTATTTGGCAGTACCCAAAATTGGCATTCACTACTAATTGATATACGACATTATATACAACTACCAGCTGCTCCCCATAGCATATTAGCATTTTGGGGCTATAGTAACATAACATTAACCGGCACTCCTCCTTATTTAGATATGCCAAGCATTGGCTGGGACGATTGTTCAAATACCGGTCGGGGATATACTCCCGGTAGGTTTACCGGCAGAAATCTAGTTTATTTTGAGTCGGAATATCGGTTTCCATTAACCTCTAATGGACTTTTAGGAGGTGTTGTATTTGGAAATGCCGGATCGATTATTAAAAATCTGTCAGACAATTTGCATACTATAACTCCCGGGGGAGGCGCCGGATTGCGAATTAAAATAGACAAATATTCAAATACAAATGCGGCTTTTGATTTTGGATTTGGTGTTGGCGGCTCCTGGAGTTTTTCCTTTGGCTTCGGTGAGGCCTTTTAATTACTGGTGCTCCTCAAAAAAAAGCGGAGTTCACATACACACACGCAAATAAGAAGCACTTCAATTTTCGAACAAGCTTGAATTTATAAATAGCAAAGGAACTGAGACTCGGTTCCTTTGCTGTTTATAAAAAGTCTCGATTCTTGTAACAAACAGCAATATATTTCCCCTTACAAAACGAATGTTTCCCTTCCCTTTTTGTCCGTTTCGGTTATTTTCTACTTGTCGTACAGCTGTAAAAGAATAATCTTTGCACCGTCAATTTAAAACAGTAAGGATATGAAACGAGCATGTTTAGCTAACACAAAAAAATACCTGCAAGTTCCAGCCATCACAATTAAAAATTATTCTCAAATGAAACTATTTTATTTAGCATGTTCAATGTGTGCAACGGCTCTTCTTGCATCATGTGGAACCAAACAGAAAGAGCCTGTAACGAATGAGGCTAGTAGAGTGATAAAAGTTGTAGCAAAAACGATCCAGTCAACAAAAGGTAGCTCTAACCTGCATTATAGTGGAACAATAGAACCGCAACAAACTATTCCGTTGTCATTTGAAGGTGTAGGAACAGTAGAAAGGGTATTTGTTCAGGCTGGCGATATGGTTCGAAAAGGGCAGGTATTAGCAACAATTGATAAAGCCGATGATATTGCTCTGGATGTGGCCACAGTGGCAAAATACAAACAAGCCAGAGATGCTTATAACCGATTGAAGAGTGTATATGAAAAAGGAAGTCTGCCTGAAATAAAATGGGTAGAAATAGAAACGAACCTGAAAGAAGCTGAATCTCAAATGCAATTATCGAAATCGAGCATCCGAAAGTGTACAATGCGTGCACCGACGGATGGCATGATTGGCAAGCGTAACATTGAACCTGGTCAAAACTCGGTATCGCTCAGAGCACCTATGGAATTAGTAAAAATAGAAACTATTCTGGTGAAAATATCTGTTGCTGAGAATGAGATCAGCAGGATAAAAAAAGGACAAAAAGCGGTTTTCACCATTTCAGCTTTAAATGGAAGAAGCTTTGAAGGAGTGGTATCAAACGTTGGCATTGTTGCCGATGAAATATCGCGGACATATGAAGTAAAAATCAAGACAAAAAATCCTGGTCATGAAATTAAACCGGGGATGGTATGTGATGTAAATCTGAACACAAACATTGAGACAGACTTATTATACATTTCAAAAAATGCGGTAAGTAAAGATGGCGATGGCAAAAACTATGTGTTTGTAGTGTCGGCGGATAAAAAACACGTAACCAAGCAAGAAGTGACACTTGGCTATTATAGCGAAACAGGCATTGAAGTGGCTAGCGGACTCAGTGCCGGTCAAACAGTGGTAGTTGAAGGAAAAGAAAAATTATCGAATAACAGTTTAATTAGTTTATGACATGATTTCTAAAGAACCCGAAAGTATTGAACTCCCTATGTGGAACTTTAGCCGGATTCTGATTGACACTGAACATAAACAGTCTTGTAACTCGTAACTATTTATCTACTGTTTTAATGTTGTTACACTTTAATAATCAACTTATAATATGAGTCATAAGGAATCAGGATTTATCGGGTTTTTAATGAATAATCTTAGTATAGTCATAATTGGCATAGTTGCGCTTGCGCTACTTATTGTTGCACTTATAATAATCAGTTTATAATATGAGCCATAAAAAATCAGGAATTATCGAGTCCGTAATGCGGAATCATAATATAGTCATAATAATCACAGTAGCACTTATGTTAGTTGGTGTTGTTGCTCTTATCATAATGCCCCGCGATGAATTTCCAAAATTCACTATACGCGAAGGGGTTATAGTTGGTGTTTATCCGGGTGCAAGCTCAGCCGAAGTAGAAGCACAACTTACACGAACAGTTGAAAACTACATTTTTGGATACGAAGAAGTAAAAAAAGCAAAAACCTACTCACTATCAAGAGAAGGCATGATGTACACTTTCGTAGAATTAAACGACAATGTAACGAATGCCGATCAGTTCTGGTCTAAACTGAAACATGGACTATCGGAACTAAAGGCAACACTTCCACCGGGTGTGATGGCCTTATATGCCGACTCCGATTTTGGAGACACCTCTGCATTGCTCATTACGCTATCGTCGGAGAATAAGAGCTATAAAGAACTCGAAACCGAGTTGAAGAAGCTTGAAACCGAATGTAGAAAAATACCTGCAACCTCTAAAATAAAACATTTTGGATTGCAAAAGGAAAAGATACTGGTGAAGGTGAAGCCTGAATTGCTAAACGAATACAACATCAAATCTCTGTCGCTACTTAGTAGTTATCAGTCTAACGGTGATATAAACTATGCCGGAGCGTTGAAAGACGGCCAAAATGATTATGAAATTCACCTGCCCGCCAATTTTAAATCGGAAAAAGACCTGGCAAATCAAATTGTATATTCAGATCCCGGTGGAAATGTTGTTCGGTTAAAAAACATAGCTTCTATTGAACGTCAATACGAAGATCCGGAAAGTTACATCAAACAAAACGGAAAAAAAACCATTCTGCTATCACTCGAAATGCAGCCGGGCAATAACATTGTTGAGTTTGGCAAACAGGTGGACAAAGCACTTGCCACTTTTAAAACAAGTTGTCCGAAAGATATTCAGGTTTCCAAAATCTCTGAATTACCGAAATATGTAAACGATTCGGTAGAAAACTTTATGGAGGAATTTATGATTGCAATTATTGCAGTTATTCTGATAACCATGATCTTGTTGCCCTTGCGTGTGGCCTCGGTTGCCGGAATTACGGTTCCTATTTCTGTTCTTATTACTCTTTGTTTTCTCTATGTTTTAGGAATCGATCTGCACACAGTTTCGCTGGCTTCGCTTATTTTGGTGTTGGGAATGATTGTAGATAACTCCATTGTGGTAATTGACAATCATGTAGAAAAAATAGATCATGGTTACTCATCGTGGCATGCAGCCATAAAAAGCGCCAAAGAACTTTTCTCGCCTATTTTGTTTGCCACCTTAGCTATCATGGCTGCCTACATACCGTTAGGTTTTATGGTTCCCGGTACTTCCGGCGAGTTTATGAGCTCAATTCCTATTGTTGTGACTGTATCACTGGTTGTTTCCATATTTGTAGCCATGTTTTTGGTGCCCTATCTCAACTTTATGTTTATAAAGAAGGGGCTGATAAATAAGGGAGAAAAAGATAAATCTCTTCTACAAAAATTTGTAGAGTGCATCGGACCTTTTCTTGAAAAAGCTTCTTTATGTCCGAATGCTCTGATTATTTCCGGATTGATACTGGGTGGATTGATATTGTTTTATTTTTTAAGCATCAATCAGGTGGTGATGGGCATTTTAGTCGCCATTTCAGCTTTTATTTTAGTCTTATTAGTCCCCTATGTATACGTTTTACTTCTGAGGAGAGATATGCTGTTTCGCAAAAAGAGTGAAGAGAGTAAATCTTTTTTGGACAGACTTCAGGGCTGGTTTGACACGGCTCTTGAAATGTTTTTCCGACACCCTAAAATACTCATTGGGTCTGTAGTGGGTCTTATTGCGCTGGCATTCGGGTTGTTTTATAATATCAACCAGGAATTGTTCCCCGAAATGGAACGCAACCAGTTTGCTGTTGAGATTTATTTGCCGATAGGTTCATCTCTGGAGAAAACGGCTAAAGTAGTAGATAGTCTGGAAACAGCATTACTAAAAGACAAACGGGTAACGAATGTTACTAGTTTTATTGGCAGCAGTTCTCCGCGATTTCATACCAGCTATGCACCTAATATTCCATCGCCCAATTATGGACAATTATTGGTGAATACCATATCAAACAAGGCTACACGCGAAGTGGTGGAGGAACACGGTTCAAAATACACTGATCACTTTGCAAGCGCACATGTCCGGTATAAAATCTTGTCTTTACAAGACTATAAAGCTCCGATTGAAATTCGCATTTCGTCCGACTCTATTCGTGATATTCATAAAGTAGAAGCACAGGTAAATGCTATTTTGAAAAAAACGAACGGCATTGCATGGCGTCGTACCGACTGGGATCAAATGCAACAGTACATAAAGGTAAAACTCGATGGAGACAAAGCCGAACGGTTGGGATATTCTAAAGATCTGGTTTCCACTTCGCTTTTGATAGGGCTTGATGGTCTGCCACTTACTACCATCTGGGAAAAAGACTATCCGATAGCAGTAAGTCTATCGGAAAACAGTGCTAAGTTTAAGACAATAAAAACACTCGAAGATCAGTATGTTACATCTTTATCAAGCTTCTCGGCCATTCCATTAAGGACATTTGCCACTTTTTCACCCGAGTGGGGCGAAGGAACCATTGTTCACCGAAATGGTACCCCGACCTTAACTATACTGGTTGATAACGAAAAGGATTTTAATTCTACAGCAATCTTTGATGAAGTCAGACCTAAAATCGACAAGTTGAAATTACCTGCAGGCGTCTCAATTAATTACGGTGGTGAATCCGAAGGACAGGATGAAACATTTACTCCAATGGTACTTGCATTGGTAATAAGCATTGTGGCTATATTCTTTATTCTGTTATTTCAATTCCGAAAAGTTAAGTTGGTGCTTTTAATTTTATCTACTATGCTACTGGCTTTTCCAGGAGCAGCCATCGGCTTATGGTTAATGAATTATCCATTTAGCGTCACGGCTTTCATCGGAATTACCGGTTTGTGTGGTATGGTGGTCAGAAACGGCATTATCCTGATTGACTATGCCCGCGAATTAATTGAAAAAGAAAAGATGTCGGTTTATCAAGCTGCGTTGGCGGCCGGAAAACGACGTATGCGTCCAATTTTTCTAACAGCGTCGGCAGCTGCAGTGGGTGTAATTCCCATGATTTTAAGCCGTTCATCCTTATGGGGTCCATTGGGTACCGTCATTTGCTTTGGACTGTTGATTTCTATGGTACTAACGTTATTTACCCTTCCGGTACTTTTCTCGCTGATATATAAAGATAAAAAAGCTAAGCTGAGTGCCCTTTCGTTAAAGAAGATAATAACTATGATTGCAATAGTCGTTTGTACCGTTTCAACCGGTGTTGCCAGGGCAGAATCGTTGAGTCTGGATAAATGTAAGCAACTGGCACTTATCAATAATAATAAAATAAAACAGGCAGAGTTTGACGTAAAAGCCGCCACGGAAGAGCGAAAAAGTGCGTTTACCGAATATTTTCCAAAAGTAAGTGCTTCCGTTATGGCTATGAAATCAATAGATTACCTGTTGAAGCTAAAAACGCCAGAAATGAATCTACCGGTTTACGATGGTAATTCAGCAAATATAGCCAGTGCCACTCAGTATGCGTATGTTCCAGCCAGTTCAATCAATTTGCTCAATTACTTTAATACGGCCAGCATTGATGTTACTATGCCATTATACGCCGGAGGACGTATTCAAAACGGGAATAAGCTGGCAGCGTTAGGCGAAGAAGTTAGCCGTGGACAAAAAGCCCAGGCTACAACCGAAGTACTGGTCCGTACCGAAGAGTTGTACTGGCTGCTGATGTCGCTCAAAGAAAAAGAGAAAACATTACGCTCTTATGGAACAATGGTCGACACGCTTTACAGAGATGTAAACAACTACACACTGGCTGGATTGGCTCAACGAAACGACTTATTAAAAGTGCAACTCAAACAAAATGAATTGCAGTCTAATATGTTGAAATTGCAAAATGGTATTGAGCTTACTAAGCAAGCCCTGTGTCAACACATAGGCATAGTTTACGATTCTACACTGGTGGTAGACACGCAACCTTTGATACCGCAGGCTTTGGCTATGCGTCCCGATGCACAGAATATGGCAACCAGCAGAGTAGAGTATTCGCTGCTAAACAAGGCTGTTGAGGCTGAAGAGCTGCAAAAGAAAATAACCCTTGGAGCCTACTTACCGCAGCTGGCAATTATTGGTTCCGGTTCAGTAACAGATATGATGGGAGAAACAACTCATAATGCATTAGCAGCAGTAACTCTTAGCATACCCATTAGCGATTGGTGGGGCGGTTCGCATAAACTCAAACAACAGGAACTTAAGATCGAAAAAGCCAAAAACCAACTCAGGGAGAATACGGAACAAATGAAGTTGCAAATAACTCAGGTCGGTAATGAGCTAAAAGAAAACTGGTTTCAGGTAAAAATAGCCGGAAAATCGGTAGAGCAAGCCCGGGAAAATCTGAAAGTGACAGATGATAATTATCACTCAAGAACAATCAGTATCTCCGATCTTTTAGAAGCTCAGGTCATGGCTCAGAGTGCTAACGATAACCTGACGGATGCAAAATGTAATTACCAACTGGCTATGGCGAAATATCTGCAGGCAACCGGCAATTATAAATGACTCATATTATTTTATTCAACTAAGTAGTCAATAATAATGCGAATCAGTAATTGAAAAAAATAGTCCGTAGGACTTATATATCCATAGAATAAACAGATATGCATATTTATTGTCCGTAGGACATTCACATTTTACCTTGTTTATCCCCTACGGGGAATTGGTTGTATCGTTTTCATTTTCTATTGGTATGTATTCCCTACGGGAAATAACTCATTATAAATAGAATGTGCATGCGTGCAACTCCTGATTCGCATTAATAATTAATAATCTGTTTGCTATAAGCAAAACAAAGATTAACAGTCTTGTAACTCGTAACTATTTACTTGTAACTACATATTTTATTCAACTAATTATATCCAAAATGAAAACAACTTATTTTATTGCAATTCTTTTACTGGCATTTAATGTCTCATCATTTTCTCAACGACAAATTGTTGGAAAATGGTTATCAGAAGACAAGGAAGGCATTACTGAAATTTATGAACAAGCAGGACAGTTCTACGGAAAAATTGTTTGGCTCAAAAAAGTAAATGATGACAAAGGAGTTCCACTCAAAGACACTGAGAACCTTAGTCCTAAATTACGGCAACGTCCACTGTTAGGGCTTATTGTTATCAACAACCTATCGTACAATAACAAAGAATGGTCGAAAGGCTCTGTTTATGACCCAAAATCCGGTAAAACATATACTTGTAAGATATGGCTAAGCAATGAGAATACGCTGAATTTAAGAGGATATTCAGGCCTTTTCCATAGCACGGAAGTCTGGACCAGAACTAAATGATTGTCAGGTAATATAGTTCCGTGATTTTTCAACAGAACCTAATTATACGACATTGTATTTATCCAATTACTAATTACAAATTTAAAACAAAAAAGTATACACAATGAAAAAAGCAGATTACAAAGACAAGGATGTTGCAGTCAATATTCTGTCCAGATCATTTTTCAATGATCCACATATAAACTGGTTACTGGAAGAAAGTAACAATAAACACAAACTGAAAATTATAATGGCCTATATTTTTGAAGAGTCATTGGAGCGTGGAGCTGTTTATCTAAATGATGATAATACTGCTGTTGCCTTATGGAATACAGAGAAAAAAGAAAAAGTTTCAGTTAGGTATATTGTCCGAAACCTGTTGTTCCTTTTCAGGGTAGGACTAAAGTCGACCGTAAGATGTCTTAAAACGGATAAACTGACGTACGAACAATATCCAAAGAACTCGAAGTATTGTCAGCTGTATTCCATTGCTGTGCTGCCCGAAGAACAAGGAAAAGGATTAGCCAGCGCCTTAATGAATCCTATGATTGAAGACATGAAAAGAGACTCTATTCCTATGCATTTGGAAACTGCAAACGCTATGAATGTGAAAATATATATGAAAAAGGGTTTTCATATTATCAAAACATTACAACTGGGGAATAATACCTTTTACTGTATGAGTCGATAAAGTGAGCCGGAAAACTAGTCGTTCGACAGAAATGTAACTAACTATAAAAATCAAAACGACCATGTATTTAGAAACAATTCAATCAAAAGCTAAGAAGATAATAGCCTGTTACCTGAGAATATCCGAACAGGATATTTTAGCTCAATCTACCCTGACCGATCTGGGTGCAGATAGCTTCGACCGGATGGATATAATCTTTCAGATTGAGAAAGCATTTCATATAATCATACAAACAGATGAGCCCGACCTGTTGTACAACGGTCAGTTTAGGTATTTGTGTAAAGAAATTGAAGTCCGAATCAATAGTAGAAGTGGGTAATAAAAAATAAAAATGGACGCATGAAATCAGCAGTTCAAAATCAAGATCAAACACACACATATACAGCATTCGTCCGGTTGAATAGCTATGCCTGCACAGCCTGCTGGAAGTGCATGGAGGCTTGCCCCGACGATGTAATTGACAAATCATTTTTATTTGTTGCCGACACCCTTGTACATCAGCAGGTGCTTATGTACGACGCCGGAGCGTGCACAGGCTGTATGAAATGCATGCAGGTTTGCGAGTTTGATGCAATTAGCATCCGTGAGGATGATTAAGAAGCATTATAATGCCGTCATTACAATAAATAAAGCTCTATTTATAAAGATAATTTTGGCTAAGTAAGTACGTGCCATGAATTAGTTAGTATTAAAAATGCTGTCTCAACCGCCCCCAAACCCCCTAAAGGGGGCTACTGAAGTGCGATATGTGCGAAAAGAATCAACATTTTCACACGGCAAGAGTCCCCTTTAGGGGATCTAGGGGCGGATCAAAATAATATAAACTAATTTCGAGCATGCACTTATCATTGCTAAGCTCCCTACCATTTATGCCCGTACCGTGAGGATATTAAGGAACGGTAACAACTAAACCAATTAGATTGTCAGCGTCTTGTGATATTGCAATCATTTCTTTGCACGAACTTACGTTGAACTGTCTCTACTTTACAGGAATTTGCTAAATTTGTATTTCAATTTTGTATCTTGAAATTCAGATTATACATATTCATCTTATCCTGTATTATTTTAGGGAGTTGTTCCGATTCTTCCCGCAACCTGCAACATGTAGAGCGGCTTATCGAAACAGCCCCTGACTCCGCTTTGTATCTGCTCCGGGAAATTCATCCGGAGAGTCTGACATCCAACTCCGACCGTGCTTTGTATGGCGTCCTTTTGTTTCAGGCCTTAGATAAGAATTTTCAGGACCTGAAGCCCGACTCGGTTATTGATTTTTCAATCCGGTATTACGAGCAAAAAAGAAAAAACTCCCGGCTGGCTGTTGCTTATTTCTACAAGGCCCGCATGTATAAATACACAACCCGCTATGAAGATGCCGCTTTGTTGTATCTGAAGGCATTGGAACAGTCAAAAAGATCGACTGACTATCTTTTGCTGGGGAGAATATACTCGGATATGGGCGAGATATGTTCATTGCAAAATCAATATCACAATGCTCAGCTGAAATACCAACAAGCTGCGGACTACTTTACGAAAGCGGATAAGAAAAAATATGCGTTGCATGCCTTATTAGATGTAGGCAGGATGTATCAGTATACGAATAAGCACGACAGTGCGTACGTCTGTTACCGCAAAGCCCTTGGAATGTCCGGAGACTCGCTGGATAAAGGAGCCTGTTTGCAGGAAATTGCATTAAATCACTACAGTTCGGAACGCTACGATTCGGCTTTAAACTATTTGCGGAAGCTAATCTCTTTTCCCTATCTGGGAAACAACCGGGCAATTCGCTACTATAAACTGGGAGCGGTATTGTTGGATTTGAAGCAATACGATTCGGCCCATTATTATGCTTCTTGTGCATTGAAGTATAACTCCGACATTTATACACGGCGTGAATGCTACCGGATTTTATCCGATGTAGAATCGCTGAAAGGGTATAAACTACAAACAAACATCCATATACGGAGCTATATGGCCTGTATGGATTCAATACAGAAAATAGCATCTCAAACGAAGGTGCCGGTTTTGGAGTCGTTCCATCAGGTAAAAAAGGATATCAGTAAAACAAACCGGTATTTGTTTGTTATGCTGCTTGCCCCCTTGTTTGCTCTATTGATGCTGATCTTTGTCAGGTGGTTACGCAAAAGGCACAATCGTAAGCATGCCGGACTGAAGGAAAAGCATCAGGTCAGCAAATTCTATCAAAGAGATATAGATGCTTTGCTCCTTAAAATCGAAGAAAAAAAGGCGTTGCATATTCGGAATCATGCTAAAACTTCATATTCGGAGCGTGAACAATTAACCCGACAGCTGTACAATGAATTACTGCATCTGGATGATTGGGATGCTTTTTCGTTGACTATGAATTCGTTTTTCGGTAATCTTGTGACTCACCTGAAACTGGAATATCCTACCATAACGCGTAAAGAAATTATCTGGTGTTGTCTAAGTCTGCTTCAAATTTCACATGCTGATATTCTGACAGTGATAGGATATAAGCACAGCAGCCATAGTAAAATTAAACAGCGATTGGCAAAAAAAATGAACCTGAGTGATGCCTCCGGATTAGTTCCGTTTCTGGAACAAATGGTCTCGAAATTGTAGAACCATTCGCCCTTTTTTCTCGCCTCTTTTCTTAAAAAATGCCGGTTTCCGGCATCTATTGCTTACCCTCAAAGGACTTGTCCACCATTTTATTATTTTGTCCACTTCTAATTGATTGATTTTCAAATTAGACCTGATTTCCTTTGTCCACCTGATTTTGACCCGATAATTTGGAATAAAGGGCAGGTAGTGTATATCTTAGCATCCTCTTTCCGAGCCGATATTGAGGTGCCGGATTGGGAAAGGATTCACTATAGATTTAAACATAGAAATAGTTACGAGTAGATAGTTACAAGTTACAAGATGTTGATCTGTATTTTTTGCTTTCAGGAAACAGATCATTAAATAGTATTACTTACTTAACAAATAAATAGATGTATGAAAAAAGTTATTTCTCTTCCGCTCACTATTGCTTTCTTATTAGCAGGGCTGCTGCAGGTTCAACCCGTTTTTGCTATAACCCAATCCATCACGTTCAACGTTGTGGACCAACCAACGAACCCAACCCGACCACACACACTTAGGTTGCTTCCGGTTTCCGGCATCGTAAGCGAACAGGAACTGGTCTTGTATTATCATCAGGCTGTAGGTATTTCCACTGTTACTCTAACCGATGCCTACGGAACCATTATTTATCAGGAAACAACAGATACAGCTATCACGCAGGAATTACATATCCCTGTTGAGAATCCGGATGCCGGAAACTATAGCTTAACAGTTGAATATAGTGGAAAAACATGGAAGAGCAAATTGGTAATTCTAGGAAGATAATTTTACTGCCCCAAGCCCCTAAAGATAAAGTCATAGCGTCGTCTTTGAAAAATTAAAATGGGACATTATATTCGTTCCATTACTTAAACTCAATTTAATATTAATAATTCCCAAGTTGTAAAATTTAAAAAACAAAATGACATGGTAACAAATGAAAAAACCAGTGTAACCGTCGAATTGTATGATTTGACAATTACCGAACGTAAAGATGACCGTTTCGGTCGAGTAGTAACTACCAAATCATTGGATGAAGATGATTTGATAAACATCGCCGTTTTAAGGCGAACGGATCTGAGTGCCCCGACTATGCGGGCAACTATGGACATTCTGAAAGAGATAGCAAGAGAACAAGTAGCCAATGGAGCATCCGTCTCGTTCGGATTAGGCTATTTTGGTCTGGTGGTAAATGGTGTTTTTATTGGCGATAATGCTAAATGGGATTCTTCTGTTCACAGTTTATCTATTCGTGTAACCCCAACAGCCGATTTACGCAACGCAGCAAAAGCATCTGTTGTGGATGTACGTGGTATGGCCGAGATTGGGACAGTGATCAATTCGGTAACAGATGTCAGCTCAGGAGAAGTAAACACCCGTCTGACAGCCGGTGGTGGAGTAAATCTTGCCGGAAGCAAAATCAAAATTGACGGTGATAATGCCGCAGTGGGTATCAGTTTGACAAATGTGGCAACTCAGGTAGTTACATCAATTCCAAAAACATCCATACTGGTCAATGATCCTTCAAAAATTTCCTTTGTTGTTCCAGCTGCACTTGCAACGGGTGATTATAAGTTGAGCATTACAACTCAATACACATCAACCAAAACATTGCTCAAAGAACCTCGCGTATTTGTGTTCGATTACGTGCTGAACGTATAGGTAGTTTCTACATTTAGTATTCGAACCGTTCGACAGCCTAATGTCGAACGGTTCGATATTAGGCTATCGATTCAATCGACATTAGGCTATCGATTCAATCGACATTAGGCTATCGAGAGTCTCGACATTAGGCTATCGATTGAACCGATATTATGAATTGGATTCTTTAATTCTTAATTGCACTATCCGGTTGAGTGTTTTTTTTATCTTTTTTATTCCCTCTCTGCTCAAAAAGCCTCATTTCCGACTATTATTTTAGTTATAAAAATAGCTTGTCCTAAAAATAGTTTGATGTCCACTTTTACTTACCACACAAACAGAAAGTTACAAAATAGCATGTCTCACTTTTTTTCGTCCCCAAATTTGGAGTTTATTTTGTTTTCTACTAATTTGGCATCGTAAAGATACATCATTTAATCTTTTTTAAAGGCAGTGGTTAATGATTCACGATTAGTGATCAATGATTAACTATTAGTGATTAACGCCATAAACAGAATTACTTAATAACAATAAATAACGCCGGCTTGTCCCGCTTTAGCGGGGAGGCATAATATCGCGAAGCTAATAACGCCGTAGGCTAATATCACAAAGTAATATCGCCGTAGGCTAATATCACAAAGTAATAACGCCGCAGGCTAATATCGCGAAGCTAATATCGCCGTACTTGTCCCGCTTTAGCGGGAAGGCATAATATCACGCAGGCAAATATCACGCAGTAAAAATAAGCTTATGAGAAAAATTACACTTTTCTTTATTACATTCTTGGTAACAGTGGGTCTGCAAGCTCAGAACTCCCACAGTCTTACCACTCGTCGCAATGCTTACCGCGCCACCGATGCGCTGGTAAAACAACAAGTAGAATTTAAAGATCCCGGCAGCTCGGGACGAAACCTGCACTGGGATTTCAGCACTGTGCAACCGTTGAACGAATCCTACGGTTTAAACTATTCGCTGCGCAATGTGGCTGATACCAGTAGCGTATCCGGACTGGAGCACAATACCCGCTACTACTACCGCCAGCAGCGGGATAGCCTGCAAGCTGTGGGCTACGAAAACTCCACCACCTATATGGAGTACACGCAGCCCGAACTACGCATGCATTTCCCCTTTACCTATGGCGATACGCTGTTTAGCAACTTTACGGGCAAAGGAGAATACTGTCACCGCATACCGCTGGCAGTGAAAGGATATACCCGCATTATGGCGGATGCCGAAGGAGAGCTAAAACTTCCTCAGTTTACTACTGTGAAAAAAGCCCTGCGCGTACGCACTCTGCGTCATTATACCGAAACGGGCAAGGACAGCGTGGAAATGACCCTCGATACCTACTCTTGGTATGCTGCCGGCATCCGCTATCCTGTGTTCGAAAGCATCAAAACCACGCTCTCCAGAACCCCCTCTCCTCAAGGAGAGGGGGCAGGGGGTGAGGTCACGGCATTCAGCACCTCGTTTTATTATCCACCCGAACTCCAAACCTCACAGGTGCAAACCGACGCTATCCCCGAAGACCAACCTGAAGCAGCCGTTGGTGCTGCCGCCGTATTTACCGAAGCCCAACTGATGCCCAATCCGGTGGAGGATAATCTGTATATCACCTTTAAGCTGGTACGTGCAGCCAAAGTGTGGTTTACTGTACACAACAATATCGGTATAGCCCTCTGCCAAACCGCTGCTCAGAATCTGGGTGAAGGCAATCATGACACTACCGTACGTATGAGTGGCCTGGTACCGGGAGTGTACTCGCTTTATGCGCATGTGGATGATATGGTGATGAGGTTGAATGTGGTGAAGAAATAAGGCAGGGTAATAATATGTAAATTAATAAAGAGCATTTAAGCACTGTCGTCAAGAATCAGTATTTTTATGTATATTCTAAATAAATATCAACAAACAAATGAGAAATTATTATAGCAAAATGAAGATTTGTAAAATTATTATCTTATTAATTATTTGTCATCATTCTATCTGTGCGCAGGTTGTGAATAAACCAATGCCACCCGAAATCAGCTCGTTGGCAAAATACTTAGAAATACCTGTTGGGAACTATACAGGCGTACCCAATGCCAGTGTTCCAGTATATGAAATTAAGGTAAGGGACCTTTCGATACCTATATCCCTCAGTTATCATGCATCGGGCATAAAAGTGGAAGAAGAAGCCGGATGGACAGGACTCGGGTGGTCATTAAATGCTGAAGGATCAATATCAAGGCAAATAAGGGGTAAAGATGATTTTGTAGGTGATGGTTGGAATACGATGAAATCTCAAATGCCGGATGTAACGCCATTTGATGTTCATTATCCATATTTTTACAAAAAGATTGAGACCGGCTTTCAAACGGCAGATTTCGTTTTTCCGTGGAATGGCACTACACAGAATTATGGGCCTAGTGGCAATGCTTATTTCTCTATGAATACCAATTTCCCAGATAATTATTATGATTTTCAACCCGACATTTACTTTTTTAATATAGGAGGAAGAACCGGGAAGTTTTACTATGACAAAAATGGAGAGGTTCGGTTTATTGAACAGCAGAAGATGAAAGTAGAATATACGTTAAATGGTTTGTTGCCTTCCGAATGGATCGTCACAACAGACGATGGGTACAAGTATTATTTAGGTTCGGCGCAAACAAGCTATTTAACTACCACAAGTTGGTACGTAACTAAAATAGTTACACCAAAAGGCGAAACGGCCACATTTGAGTATGATACGGATGGACAAATTTACGGTGTGCCACAATATTCCTGCTGGAGGTCTGAAGCCGGTACGACTCAAAGTGGTTCTGAGAATTTCGACATACAGCCC
>Ga0209540_10001270_pt1 | contig 19685 bp, 16 predicted proteins | sample BarGraIncu01121A_FD_184501 | JGI IMG/M metagenome (GOLD analysis project Ga0209540, IMG submission 184501) | Arctic peat soil microbial communities from Barrow, Alaska - Barrow Graham LP Incubations 011-21A (SPAdes) (version 2) | ecosystem: Environmental > Terrestrial > Soil > Wetlands > Peat... | reverse complement strand
GTGTTGGGTCAGGTGTTGGGTCAGGTGTTGGATCAGGTGTTGGATCAGGTGTTGGGTCAGTTATCGGAGCAGGCAAAGGAGTTATAATTTCTGTTGCCTCAGTTTTTTGGATAGTTAAAGGACTTGTGGAAAATCCACCAAAAACCATAAGGGTTAACACAAACAAGGGAAGGATTCGTTTTATTATTAATTTTTTCAAATAAGCTAGTTTCCTTTGCTGATAGAATTGATTTAATATGGAATTTTACATTTGATACATTATAACATAAGAAATCAAATAAAAAAGGCCCCTCTTGAGGCCTTCTTTATTTATTTTGTTGAAATTTTTATTGGCGCCAGACGAAAACGCTCTAATGGTTTATAAAGCACGAGAACAACAACAATTCCGACCAAACCCTGAAGTGCGTTAAATGGAATATTAAGAAGAGGTGCTGTGATGCTGCCATACATAATGATTTCCGAGATATAGTAGATAGTGACCATTACTGCAACCGCGGGAAAAAGAAAGAAAAGCTTATTGGTTTTTGGATAACGCTCCAGGTAGTAACCAAAGATAAAAGCCATCATTCCTTTCGCCAAAAAGGTTGGAAGCACATAGGCACCAAATCCGCCAAAATAATCAGCTCCGGCTGAGCCAAGAGCTGCAGCAATAAGGCCCCCCCAAGGTCCTAAAATATAAGCGCATAAAAGAACAGCACCATCACCAAGATGGATGTAACCATTTGGAATGGGGATTTTGATCAGGGTTGTCATAACAAAGGTTACTGCTATCATCAGTGCACAATAGGTCATTTTTTTTGTTCGGTTAGTCATATTCAAATCCTCTTTTTCTAAGAAACTAATTATTTAAGTGTGTAAATTGTTACCGAACACCCTTCTGCCATTAAATCAATGACAGACTAAACCTGTTCAATGAAAATGCTCACTGAGCTATTTCCTTGGATATCTGTTTTTTGTGGGTTGTTCGGTGCCACAGTCAAACTGATTGCATAGCCACTCACCGTTGCTTTAAGGTTGGTTGAAGCAGAAATGTTTTCTTCGGAAAAATCTGACATGGTCGTTAACAACGGCCGATAAAAGGCGAGTATTTCATCGGTTGAATCCTGAGACACATACGAGGTGAGCCAACCGGGATTGCCTTTGTCGCTGGTCATAGCTTTAGAATCCGAAACCCCAAGAACATCATACAAGGGAATCATTTGGCTAGGGTAATCGGTGGCCAGGGCTGCAGTAGTATCCTCATAAAGGTAATCAGAATTCTCATCGATAATTGTTTGCATTTCTTTAGGGACAACAATTGATGTGGTTGGCGTAGTCGAAGGCTGATTGGAGGTGGCATCTTTTTCCGATGTTGAGGTATTGCCTCCCGGTGTGGTATTACCAGTTGTTGTGGGATCAGTCTTGGTTGTACTGGCAGTGACATTCGCATCATTTGATTTAGCCACAAGCTTTGGAAGAATATAGAAGATGGATGCAACAAGAACCGTAATTAGCAAAATGCCAATGATAAAATAGCGCTTTTTCATTTATAACTCCTTTTGTTTTTAATTTTTTCCATTATAATGGGTAATTGAAGGATCTCAATACCATCATTATATACGATATTCTTAAAAATTTAAATAAAGATTTCAAAATACTTGATTTTATCTCGGATTTTGTATAAAATATTAACCAGTTATTTGATTTGGCAGTAATGTTAATTTTTATATTAAATGTAATGAAAAGGATGCTTTGGGAAAAGCTTAAACAGAGAAATAATCAGTTAGGTGTAAGATTATTAGATGGCATCCCGGAGAGATCACCTTTGAACAGGATTTCTGAAGGCAACAACCTAGGAAATCACGGGGAATCGTTAAATTCATAAAAGTGGGCAGTTTTCTGTCAACTTGGGTGGTACCGCGATTTTTCGTCCCTTGGATTTTTCAAGGGGCGTTTTTTATTTTGGGTTGACACATAGAGATAAGAGCTATTTTGGAGGTAGTAAGATGACACAATTTAAATCATTAGCCGAGGGAAATATCGGTGAAAGAGAAGATAATATTTCGAAGCAATGGGAAGAAATGAACATTCTGCAAAGAACCATTGATCACAGAGAAGGAAAAGAAAATTTTGTATTTTATGAAGGACCGCCAACCGCCAATGGCCGCCCGGGGATTCACCATGTTCTGGCGAGAACCCTGAAAGACAGCGTTTGTAAATACAAAGTAATGGATGGATACCGGGTGATCCGAAAAGCCGGTTGGGATACCCATGGCCTTCCTGTGGAAATTGAAGTGGAAAAACAGTTGGGCCTTTCAAGTAAGCCTGAAATCGAAGCTTATGGCATGGATAAATTTAATGAACAATGTAAGGCATCGGTTTTCAATTACGAAGCACAATGGAAAGAAATGAGCCGAAAAATGGGCTATTTCATTGACATGAAGGATCCCTATATTACACTGGATAATGATTACATTGAAACGGTTTGGTGGATTTTAAACAAATTCAATAAAGAAGGCTTTCTTTATGAAGGACATAAAATAATGCCCTATTGCCCACGCTGTGGCACAGGGCTGGCATCCCATGAAGTAGCCCAGGGTTACCAGGAAATTAAGAGTAATACCGTTGTGGTTGCATTTAAACGAAAAAATCTTGAGGAATATTTTCTGGTATGGACCACAACTCCCTGGACTTTGGCTGCCAATGTAGCCCTTGCAGTTCATCCGGATGCTGACTATATTAAAGTCAGAAGCAATGATGAAGTTTATTATTGTGCAAAAGTTTTGGCACCTAAATTATTAGGAGAGGATTACGAAATCCTTGAGGAAATGAAAGGAGCTGCGTTAGAATATATTGAGTATGAACAACTCATGCCCTTTATTACTGTTGATAAAAAAGCTTTTTTTGTTACCTGTGCTGATTATGTAACCACCGAAGATGGTACTGGGATTGTACACATTGCTCCAGCCTTTGGTGAAGATGACTATAAAGTCGGTCGTCAGTATAATTTGCCGGTACCGCAGCCAGTAGCTGAAGATGGAAAATATACGGAAACTCCCTGGAAAGGCCAATTTGTAATTGATGCCGATTTAGATATTATTAAATGGCTTAAGGAACAAGGCAAGCTTTTCAAGAAGGAGAAAATGGTTCACAATTATCCCCATTGCTGGCGGTGTAAAACCCCATTGCTGTATTATGCAAAGCCCAGTTGGTATCTTGAAGTAACAAAAATCAAGGATCAGCTCATTGAAAATAACAACGGTGTTGAGTGGTTCCCTGATTATGTGGGAGAAAAACGATTTGGAAATTGGTTGGAAAACCTTAATGACTGGGCTATTTCAAGAAGCCGTTACTGGGGGACACCTTTAAATGTTTGGCGTTGTGATGATTGCGGTGCCATAGAATCCATTGGTTCAAGAAAAGAACTGGTAGAACGTGCCATTGAAGACATCGATGAAACCATTGAGCTTCACCGTCCCTATGTGGATGATGTTCACTTGACTTGTCCGGATTGTGGAAAAACCATGACACGGGTCAAAGACGTCATTGACTGTTGGTTTGATTCCGGATCCATGCCCTTTGCTCAATATCACTATCCTTTTGAAAACAAAGAACTTTGGGAAAATCAATTTCCAGCTGATTTTATTTGTGAAGGCATTGACCAAACCCGGGGATGGTTTTACTCGCTTTTAGCAATCTCAACCTTTGTCACCGGAAAAGCACCCTATAAAAAAGTTTTGGTCAATGATCTTATTCTGGATGCTGAAGGCCAAAAAATGTCTAAGACAAAAGGCAATAGTGTGGATCCCTTTGCCATGTTCGAAGAATATGGCGCAGATGCCCTGCGATGGTACCTTTTATATGTTTCTCCGGCCTGGACACCCACACGTTTTGACATTAAAGGTCTTAAAGAAGTCCAAAGCAAGTTTTTTAACACCCTGAAAAATACCTATAACTTTTTTGCATTGTATGCCAATACGGACACCATTGATCCCCGGGAGTTTTTTGTGCCCTATGATGAACGCCCAGTGATTGATACCTGGATCCTTTCAAAATACAATCGTTTGGTTAAAGAAGTACGAGGAGAAATGGAAATCTTCGACCTTACCAGGGCGGTAAGAAAAATACAAACCTTTGTAAATGAGGATTTATCCAATTGGTATATCAGAAGAAATCGACGAAGGTTCTGGGGATCAGAGTTGACTGAAGATAAAAAAGCTGTTTACAATACCACCTGGGAAGTCCTTGAAGGGGTTGTACGCCTTTGTGCTCCTTTTGCTCCCTATGTTACCGAAGAACTTTATCAAAAGCTTACAAACGCAGAATCAGTTCATTTAGCGGACTATCCATTGACAAATGAAGCTTTGATCAAAGATGACATCGAAGAACCTATGGATTTAGTAAGGGAGTTGGTCAGCCTGGGACGTGGTGCCAGAGAAGATGCTCAAATAAAAGTGCGTCAGCCGCTGTCGAAAATTATTGCGGATGGAAAATACCGAAAGCTCATTGGAGAATTAACAGTGCTCATAGAAGAAGAGCTTAATATAAAATCTGTGGTTTTTGAAGATGATCTGGGTGCATTCATGAACTATGTACTGAAACCTGATTTTAAAGTAGCTGGACCGATTCTCGGGAAAAATGTTAAGCTTTTAGGAAAAGCCCTGGCTACTGTGAACCCGGAAGAGGTAGTGGCTAAATTGGAAGCTGGGGATTCTTTTGTTGTTCAGTTGGATGGGGAAAGCATTGAAATCAAAAAAGATTTTATTGATATTCGTATTTCATCTAAAACAGGTTTTAACGTCCAAATGTTTAACAATAAGTTTGTTATTCTGGATACCAGTTTGAGTCAGGCATTGTTAGACGAAGGTTATGCCAGAGAATTCATTTCCCGGATTCAGCAATTGAGAAAATCCAGTGGCTTTGAAGTCATGGATCGCATTGATATTACCTGGGCTGGGGATGATGAGATCCAGAGTGCTTTAAAAAAATATACCGAGTTTATTAAAACAGAAACCTTGGCGGATCATCTTCTCTTTCAAGTTGGAAAAGGCGATGTTTATAACATTAATGGCCATGATACCACGATTAGTGTTGTGAAAAAATAGAAGAGAAAATAAATTAGCAATCAAAAATGACTGAACCATTATGGTTCAGTCATTTTTGATTGCAGACAAAGAAATCTGAAAGTTTGTCTGCTTTTGCTATTGTCATTAAATAGTCGTTTCAGTAAACTGAGGATAATACCCCAAAAACTGAAAGTAATCCACCTTTTCCTGGATGATAGGAAGCAGATTGATGAGAGTGTTTTGAGAAATATTACCGGTGAAATCCACAAAAAATAGGTATTCCCAATTATGATTTAAAAGAGGACGGGATTCAATTTTACATAAATTCAGAGAGAACGCCGAAAAGATACCAATGATCTCATAAAGCGCCCCGGGACGATGGGGCAAACGAAAGGCGATACTAACCCGGGTTGGATCTTTAAAAAGTTTAAGTTTCCGGGAAATAATTACAAACCGTGTAACATTGGTTTGTGAAAAATTAATGTTTTCGGCCAGAATCTCCAGATGATAGAGTTCACCGGCTCTTTTGCTGGCAATAGCTGCCAAATGGGGGTCGTTTTTTTCGGCAACGTAAGCCGCTCCAATGGCAGTATTATAATATGGAATACATTTCCAGTGAGGGTACCCATTTAAAAATTCCTGGGATTGAGAAAAACCCTGGGTGTGAGAATAAACTTCCTCAATGGTTTCAAGGCTTGCCCCCTGGGGAGCTAAAAGACAATGACGAACCCTTAATTCTTCTTCTCCGACAATATAATACTGATACTGCGAGAGAAGATCATAAACTGTTGCAATGGATCCGGTAGAGGAATTTTCAATAGGAAGGACACCATAGTCGGATTTACCTTGTTTCAGAGATTCAAAAACATCTTCAAAAGTTTTACAGGGCAAAAGCTCACCGGATTCCCTAAAATATGAAAGGCTGGCTTCCTCACCATAGGATCCCAGGATGCCTGCGTAAGCGACCCTGGGATGTTCTTCCAGGGCTCGAGGGGATTCTGAATAAGCTTGATTTAATGCAGTTAACAAGGTCATATTAATAACCTATGGATTCCCCAACAAGGATTATTTTAATGCGTCCGGGAGAACCGCTATGACGGGTAATCACAGTATTAGAGCACATGCACCCTTCTATGTGGCAGTCTCCACAATGGCCGGTGTCATAGCATGGTGTTTTCAGATTTTGACGAATCGCATTAACCGGGGCTGCAGTATTCTGTGCCCGAAAGATTCCAGCATTAATATCTTCAACAATCTTATTGATCCCTGCAATGACAATAACCTGTTCAGGTCCATAGCATAAAAGTGCCACGCGGTTACTTTTACCATCAACGTTTACAAGTTCACCTGACATGGTAAGGGCATTGATACCCATAAGAAAGGTATGACTAAGAATTCCCTGAGCAACAATTTCCCGTTGTTCCTGGGGTGTTTTGGCAAGACTGCGATCAAGATAAATGTAGTTGCCATTTTTCACTGCATCCAATAATCCAATTTCTTTAATGGACTCGGAACCGCCATGGCAAACACTGGCACCTTCGGGAATAAACGATAAAGCCAGCTCAAGGGCATCAGATCGTGATTTACAAAAATACCCTTCGAAATTTCGTTGTTTCAATTTTTTAATCAGGGTGGTGCTGAGATTTTGATAATTTTCTTCTTTAAAACCCAAAATATTACCTCCAAAGGAATGAATAGTATTATTATAATATAAAGATCCTAAAAAAACAAAATATTTTATAATTTTAGGGTATAATAAGAAAAAATCAGATCTAAAATGAAGGAGGAAAAAAATGCATAAGTATAAGGGAATTATTTTTGATTTAGACGGTACGCTCATTAATTCACTGGAAGACCTCATCGATTCCTGTAATGTCATTATGAAATATTATCGGTTCCCAACCCATTCCTATGAAGCCGGTAAAAAGCTCATTGGAACAGGAATTCGAAATTTAACAAGGGATGCGGTCCCCGAAAAATATCGTGACGATGAAACATTTATTGATAAGCTGACCGAAATGATGAGGGCTGAATATATGACCCGTTATACAAAGAAAACAAAGCCTTATCCTGGGATCATTGATCTTCTTGATTATTTGAAAGCGAATGATATACCATTTGGGATTTCTACCAACAAGCCGACGGCTGCAGCAAAATCAATTGTAAAGATTTTGTTTAAGGATTATGATTTTGTGGATGTGATTGGATATACCACGGAAAAATTGAGAAAGCCTAACCCGGAGACTGCCTTGGCATTGGCAGACCGAATGGGTGTTATGCATGAGGAATGTCTTTATGTAGGAGACTCACCCATAGACTATGAAACTGCCATAAATGCTGGAATGCTTCCTGTGTTATGCACCTGGGGATTTACACCGGCGGAGGTTATTACAAAGCTTGAAAGATCGGTTTGGGTACATAACCCTATGCGCATCGTTGATGCACTATTTTATGGCAGAGAAATGTATTCAATTTTCAATGAAAAGCCTGACCCAAAGCAGAATTAGAAATTAGAATAAAATAATGAAGTTTGGTGTTGTTTTGGATGAGATCCAGCGGGTTTAAAGCATTGAAAAAGATGTAAACGTTGAACAACCTGCAAAGAAAAAAAAATTACATATTGACTTTAATTCACTATGTTGTTATAATAAAAAATTTTACTTTTCACAGAATTTGTGGTATACTAATTAAGAGAAAACCACAGAGAGGTGAAGTTCATGGCAAAAGCAACAATTATGGACATTAGACGCGAGGTGGAAAACTATCTTGGAAGACGAGTTAAACTTGAAGCGCATAAAAGCAAGAAAAAACTTTACCAAAAAGAAGGGGTTATCGAAGAAACCTACCCCAGTATTTTTACGGTAAGAGTGCAAGAGGATAAAAGAAAAGAACAGAAGCTTTCCTTTAGCTATTCTGATCTTTTAACCCAGAGCGTAAAAATAGTGCTTCTGGATGACGGTGAAACTGACAAAAAAGTATTAGTTTCGTAATGACAAAATAAACAAATTCCACATTGAAGGGGAAGAGCGGAAGTTCTTCTTTTTTTATTGCCAAAATTTCTGGGATTTTCAATAAACCAGTGGTATAATAACCAAAATGTTCTGAGAAACGGAGAAAATAATGGCAGAAAAAAGCTTGAAAATAGAATCTGAGATAGGGAAGCTTAAAAAGGTTCTAATACATCGTCCAGGAAAAGAGCTGGAGCGTATCGTTCCAGATTCACTAAAAGAACTATTGTTTGAAGACATTCCCTGGCTTAAACGCATGCAGGAAGAGCATGATGCTTTTGCAAAAATATTAGTCCAACATGGGGCCGAGGTTTTTTACGTTGAAAATCTGTTAAAGGATATTTTAAAAGATACGACCGTACGTGAAAATCTGGTTCATGAAGTGATTGATCAGAATCCGTCATCAGGCGATTACATCGATGGATTTTTAAATGAATATCTTTTATCATTGGACAGTAATGCATTGGGAGAAGCCCTTATTGCCGGGGTCCTGCAAAAAGAATTGGGGCATATGGAACGCCATTTAGTGCTAACCGATTATTTGAAGGGTCCGGAACCCTATGCTTTCTATTTGAATCCTCTGCCGAATCTCTATTTTATGCGAGATCCTGCAATCACCATCCATGATGGCATGTGCATTTCTGCCATGGCTACCCGAATACGAAAACGGGAAAGCCAATATATGTCTGCCATATATGAGCATCATCCACTGTTTGCATCCTGTGAAAATAAAACCTTTTACCAGGATACTAACTTTTTTTCAGTTGAGGGCGGGGATATTCTTATACTCAGTCCTACGGTAGTCGCATTGGGTTGCAGTGAGCGCACCAAGGTTCAAGGGGTTGAAGAGCTGGCGAAAAACCTTTTTAAAGCAGATATTGGTATAAAAAAAGTATTGGCAGTAAAAATCCCAAGCAACCGTGCTTTCATGCACTTAGATACAGTGTTTACCATGGTGGATTATGATAAGTTTATTGTATATCCAAGGATTCTTGAAGAGGTAGAAACGATTATCATGACTCCGGGAAAAGAAAACCGTCTTCATTATGAACGAATCGATAGTCTTCAGGAAGCACTAAAATCAGTTCTGGGGTTGCCTGCCATTAATCTTATTGAAAGCGGCGGTAGCAATCCAGTTGCAGCTGCCCGTGAGCAATGGAATGATAGCACCAACACATTAGCCATTGCACCCGGGGTTATTGTGGCCTACACAAGAAATGAACATTCAAACCAAGTCCTCAGCGAAAATGGCATTGAGGTTATCGGCATAGAAGCCTCAGAGTTGGTTCGTGGACGAGGCGGCCCACGGTGTATGACCATGCCCTTATACCGGGATTGCTTCTAGGTCATTGTAAAAGTGAAAAGTTTCACTTGTGAAACACACTGAATATCAGTTAAAATATAACAAGAGCAAAGAAAAATGGAGGAATGGTTATGAATTTAAAGGGACGTCATTTACTGACACTAAAGGATTTTACTCCGGAGGAGATACATTATTTAGTTGATTACGCTGCAGAATTAAAGGCAAAGAAAAAATCAGGTGAGGTTGGAACACTTCTCAAAGGAAAAAATATTGTGCTGATTTTTGAAAAAGCATCAACGAGAACCCGTTGTGCCTTTGAAGTCGCCGCCTATGATGAAGGGGCAAAAGTCACCTTTTTAACCAATAGCCAAATGGGAAAAAAAGAATCCATTGAAGATACGGCTAATGTGCTCGGACGTTTTTATGATGGTATTGAATTTCGCGGTTTCAAACAGGAAACCGTTGAGCTTTTGGCAAAATATTCAGGAGTTCCGGTTTGGAACGGACTCACTGATCTTTATCACCCGACCCAGGTATTGGCAGACATGCTTACCATCCAGGAAAATTTTGGGAAGTTAAAAGGACGTCGACTGGTTTATATAGGCGATGCAAGAAATAATATGGGGAACTCCCTGATGATTGGCTGCTCCAAGCTGGGCATGCACTTTGTAGCGGTAGCACCGGAAATCCTTTTCCCTGAAGAAGGCCTGGTCGAAGAGATGAAAGCCCTTTGTGAAAGCACCGGAGGATCCATTACCCTTACCGATGATATCAAAGCAGGAGTGAAAGATGCCGATGCGATTTACACCGATGTATGGGTTTCCATGGGTGAAGAGGATCAGATGGCAGAGCGTATTAAGCTATTATTACCCTATCAGGTTAATATGGATATGATTAATGCGACTGGGAATGACAAGGTGATATTCCTTCATTGTCTGCCAGCCTTTCACGATTTAGAAACCACCGTAGCCAAGGAGGTCAGAGAAAAATTTGGAATCAATGAAATGGAAGTGACGGATGAAGTCTTCAGAAGCAGGCATTCCGTTGTTTTTGATGAGGCGGAGAATCGGATGCATACCATTAAGGCAGTCATGTGCGCCTCCCTGGTTGGCTAAAATGCCCGATTGTGTACGTTGCAGTTTCTTTTTCAAACCCTTGTGTATTGAATATACCCGGCGGCCTTGAAAAAGAAACAGCGCCTAACACTCGAACATTTTAGCTCAACCAAAGAGCAGAGTCATTGGCTTAAAATGCCCGATTGGATAGTACATTAAGATTAAAGCCGGGAGATTAATAATCATGGAAATCAAAGATATTAAAAGATTACAAAATGGGTCAGATGTCCGGGGAATTGCTCTTGAAGGGATCCCTGGGGAAGCTGTTAATTTCACCCAGGATATGGCCATGAAAATAGCCTTTTCTTTTGCCATTTGGCTGGAAAAAAAGCTTGAGAAAGGGCCCATGACTTTTGCTGTTGGACGAGACAGCCGTCTTTCCGGGCCACACCTTGCCCAGGCTGTAGGACTGGGATTAGTCAGCAAAGGACACACAGTCTATCAGTGCGGGATTGCTACTACACCGGCAATGTTTATGACGACTCTTGATCCGGTGATGAAAGCAGATGGTACCATCATGGTAACCGCCAGCCATTTGCCCTATAATCGAAACGGCCTTAAGTTTTTCACCAGAGATGGCGGTTTGAATAAAGAAGACATTACAGCAATTTTGGAATTAGCCGAAACGATCGAAACCAACTTTACCCCAGGTGGGCAGGCAATTGACTATGATTTTTTGCCATCATATTCAACTGGAATTGTGGATTTTGTCCGAAAAAAAACAGGGGGAGAAAAACCTTTGACCGGAACTCATGTTGTTGTTGATGCCGGTAATGGCGCTGGAGGATTCTTTGTGGACCAGGTTTTAATACCATTAGGTGCCAATACAAAAGGCAGTCTTTATTTAGACCCTGATGGCAATTTTCCAAATCACATTCCAAATCCTGAAGAACCGGAAGCCATTAATCACATTACGAAAGCTGTTTTAGACAATAAAGCTGACCTGGGAATTATCTTTGATACGGATGTGGATCGTGCAGCGATTATTGATGAAAAAGGGAAAGCCATTAATCGTAATGGCTTTATTGCTTTTATTTCAAGCATGCTATTGTCAGATTATCCTGGCTCAACTATTGTTACCGATTCTATTACCTCAACCGGATTAACCGATTATATTACCAGTCTGGGGGGGAAACATCATCGCTTTAAACGGGGCTATAAAAATGTTATTAATGAAGCTATCCGCTTAAATGAAGCAGGGATTGAAACCCATTTGGCCATGGAAACCAGTGGACATGGCGCTATCAAAGAAAATTATTTCCTCGACGATGGGGCTTACCTCGTGACCATGGCACTTATAAAATTTGCAGAACTTCACAGGTTAGGAAAACCTGTGAGTTCCTTTCTGAAAGGAATGAAAAAACCTTTGGAAGTCAGAGAAATACGTTTTAAAATAACGGTTGATGATTTTAAGACCTATGGCGAAAAAGTTTTGGAAGATTTTAAAACCTTTGCCGGGAAACAACCCGGTTGGACCCTGGTGGAGCCCAACTATGAGGGTGTTCGGGTAAGCTGTGATGAAACAGCCGGCAATGGCTGGTGTCTGCTCAGAATGTCGTTACACGAACCGATCATGCCACTGAATATTGAATCCGATACCATTGGTGGTTGCGAAGTGATTAAGGCTACTCTGATGGAGTACCTGGATCAGTATGAGGCATTGGCATAGGCTGATAATGCAATCGAGAGTTTTTAAGGATAGTTGAATTCAATATTAAATAAAAATATGATTATTGTTATCGGTTCAATATTTGTAAAATTTTTAATCAAAAAAAAGGCCTCATTAAATAAAGTGGCCTTTTTTTGATTGAGAATTATTGATGATTACAGAGCAGAAATAAAATCATCAATGAGATCCATATGTTGGGACATGGCCATGGCGGCCTTAAGAGGCTCACCCTTACGCAATGCAAGGAGAATATTTCGATGCTGTTGGTCAATGAGAGCTCCGCGATGGGGATCCAAAAGAATGGCAACACGAATATCTTTAATCAGGGCCTCAATGAGGGCAGAGGATGAGGCCAGAACATTTTTAATTAAGGTGTTTTCTGAGGCCATGGCAATTTCATAGTGGAAACGCTTATCGAGTGTTGCTCGGATGGTTTCATCGGTTTCGATTTCTATGGCCTTGCAAATATTTTCAATAATTTCATATTTTTCAGAGGTCATGTGCTCGGCAGCCAGCATAGCGGCTTCGGTTTCCAAAGCCCGACGGAGTTCCTGAATCTCATTGTATTTGCCATTACTTAGCCAAAACATAATGGTGAGGGGCTGAGTGAGGGTGTCTTCAAAATTTTCGGCAATGAAATTGCCTTCACCCTGTTTGCATTTCACCAGACCAATCATTTCTAAAGCCCTAATAGCTTCCCTTATGGTTGCCCGGGATACTCCTAATTGCTCGGACCATTGGCGTTCGGATGGAAGACGATCACCCTTTTTTAAATTACCTTCGATAATATTTTCTTTTATTTGATCAAGGATTTGCAGATATATTTTTTTTTGTGCGATTTCTTTAAACATTTTAACACATCGTTTCATTTTATTTGATTTTATCATTTTAATAGAACTATATTGTATCACAGTGCTTTTTAAAATTCAAAAACATAAAAATAAAAAAGAATGAAAACGTTATTTTATTGCTTGACAAGTTTTTACGAAAGGAATATAATGGACATAGGTTGGTGGACAGACCACTAGCCTATGGAAAATTTTATTAAGTTCGTTTATGGAGGTAAGCATGAAAATACTGGTATGTGTAAAACAGGTTCCTGGAACATCCAATGTGGAAATCAATCCAGAAACAGGCGCCCTCATCCGTGAAGGGGTTGAGTCAAAGATGAATCCCTATGATTTGTATGCGTTAGAAACAGCGTTCCGTCTCAAAGAACAATTAGGTGGAACCATTACTACCTTATCCATGGGACCAATGCAAAGTAAGGAAGTTTTGTTGGAATCCTTTTATATGGGAGCAGATGAAGGTTGTCTTTTATCAGATCGAAAGTTTGGTGGTGCGGATGTGGTCGCCACCAGTTATACCTTGGCCCAGGGCGCAAAGAGGTTAGGAGATTTTGACCTCATCGTTTGTGGCAAACAAACCACTGATGGGGATACTGCTCAGGTAGGTCCGGAAATGGCAGAGCATTTAGGGATTCCCCACGTTACCAACGTTATTAAAATTTTGGTGGCAGATGATAAGGGTCTTACCCTGCAAATGAATATGGGAGAAACCATTGAAATCCAGCGTGTACCTTATCCTTGTCTTATTTCAGTGGACAAGGATATTTACACACCACGATTACCCTCTTATAAGCGGAAATTGGCAATTTTGGAAAATCCTGAAATAAAAATTCTGACTTTAAAAGATATGTATGATACTAATGAAAAAAATTATGGATTAAGCGGATCACCGACTAAAGTTGAGCGGATTTTTCCTCCTGAATGCAACGTTGAAAAAACAAGCTTTGCTGGGGATGGCAAAACCCTGGCAAAAACCTTATATGGAATTTTATCTGAGAAAAAATATTTAGGCTAGAAAGGAAAGAGTCATGGCAGGAATTAAAATAATCAAAGAAAATGTAGGTCGTGAAACCTTTGAAGCACTGGCAGAGATTTGTCCCTTCGATGCCTTTAGTTATGAAAACGATGTGCTTGATGTGTCGGCGGCATGTAAAATGTGTAAGATGTGCTTAAAAAATGGACCTGAAGGCGTTCTTATTCTGGAAGAGGATGAAAAAGTCGCCATTGATAAGAGTTTGTACAGGGGAATTACCGTGTATGTTGATTATCTTGAAGGCAAAATTCATCCAGTGACATTAGAACTCATTGGAAAGGCCAGAGAGCTTGCAAAAGTCATCAATCACCCGGTTTATGCCTTGTTTATGGGGACTGATATTACAGAAAAGGCCAGAGAGCTTTTGAATTACGGTGTAGATAAGGTGTTTGTTTATGATCAACCAGAATTAAAGCATTTTGTGATTGAACCTTATGCCAACGTTTTTGAGGATTTTATTGAAAAGATTAAACCCTCATCTGTTTTAGTAGGGGCTACCAATGTGGGACGCTCTTTGGCGCCAAGGGTTGCAGCCCGATACCGTACCGGCCTTACCGCTGATTGTACCATTTTGGAAATGAAAGAAAATACGGATTTGGTTCAGATTCGTCCGGCCTTTGGTGGAAATATCATGGCTCAAATTGTGACCGATAATAATCGACCTCAATTTTGTACGGTTCGCTATAAAGTCTTTGATGCACCAGAACCATTGAAAAACCCTAAGGGTACTGTGCAAATTATGGATATTGGAGCGGAAAAGCTCATTTCAGCCATTGAAGTGTTGGAAGTCATTAAAAAAGAAAAAGGCATTGACTTATCCGATGCAGAAACCATTGTAGTGGTTGGACGTGGTGTTAAAAGCGAAAAGGATTTGGAAATGATCCACATCTTTGCGGGCAAAATAGGAGCCACTGTTGCTTCTACCCGTCCAGGCATTGAAGCCGGATGGTTTGATCCAAGGCTGCAAATTGGTCTTAGTGGCAGAACGGTTAAACCAAAGCTCATTATTACCCTTGGTGTTTCTGGAGCTGTTCAATTTGCAGCAGGCATGCAAAATTCCGATTACATCATTGCCATTAACAATGACCCCAAGGCATCAATTTTTAATGTGGCTCATTGTGGAATGGTAGGAGATTTGTATGAGATACTACCGGAACTTTTAGAAATGATTGACGCTTCAGAAATGGTTGATGCGCCAGAAAGGATGGCTGTGTGAGATGGATTATAAAAAAGTAGAAGTCAATGATATTGTATATTTAAAAGCATTGATTCCAGGAGAACGTATCTTTGTTGGAAAGGAAATCGGAGAAGATTTCAGCCATGATGAATTGGCAACCATCCATTCCTATCCAGAGGTCCTTATTAAGGTAAAAACCGATGAAGAAATTTCAAAAATTATGAAATATTCTTATGAAAATAATATTCCGATTGTGGTAAGAGGTTCAGGAACGGGTTTAGTCGGTGCCTGTGTGCCTTTATTTGGTGGCATCATGATGGAAACAACCTTAATGAATAATATTTTAGAATTGGACACGGAAAATCTTACCGTTACAGTAGAGCCTGGGGTTCTTCTCATGGAACTTTCAAAATTTGTGGAAGAAAATGATCTTTTTTATCCACCGGATCCTGGCGAAAAATCCGCCACCATTGCTGGAAACATCAGTACCAATGCCGGGGGAATGCGCGCGGTAAAATACGGAGTTACCCGGGACTATGTCCGTGGGCTAACGGTGGTTCTTTCCAATGGCGAAATCATAGAGTTAGGTGGAAAAATCGTTAAAAATAGTTCAGGCTATAGCTTAAAGGATTTGGTTGTAGGTTCTGAAGGCACTCTTTGTGTGATTACAAAAGCTATTTTAAAGTTGTTACCCCTTCCTAAAAAGACCCTGAGTTTGCTTATTCCCTTTGATGATATTGGAGCCGCTGCAGGGATTGTGCCAAAAATTATTAAATCCAAGGCTATTCCAACGGCCATTGAATTTATGGAACGGCAAACCATTCTTTTTGCTGAAGAATTTTTGGGGAAAAAATTCCCGGATTCCAACAGTGATGCTTACATTCTATTAACTTTTGATGGCAATACCAAGGAGCAGGTGGAAGCGGAATATGAAGTGGTAGCCAACCTTTGCCTGGCCGAAGGGGCCAAGGATGTATACATTGTAGATACTGAGGAACGTAAGGAATCGGTTTGGTCTGCTCGAGGGGCTTTCCTGGAAGCCATTAAGGCTTCCACCACTGAAATGGACGAATGCGATGTGGTTGTTCCTAGAAATCGGATTGCCGAATTCGTTGAATTCACCCATGAGCTGGCCAGAGAAATGGATCTGCGCATTCCCAGCTTTGGGCATGCCGGGGATGGAAATCTTCACATTTATGTATGCCGGGATAAGCTTTGTCAGGAAGAATGGGATATAAAGCTTGAAGAAGCCATGGACCGACTCTATGCTAAAGCATTGACCTTTCATGGTTTGGTTTCCGGAGAGCATGGAATTGGTTATGCTAAGCGAAAATATCTCCTCAATGATTTTGGCACCGAGCATTTGGGATTAATGGCAGGCATTAAACAAACCTTTGATCCTAAAAACCTCATCAATCCTAAAAAAGTTTGTCAGATGTAGGTGGAGTATGAATATTTTTGTACTTTTCTTCATTGCACTGATTCCTGTAGCATGGCTGATCATTTCTCTGGGGGTCTTAAAGATCCCTGGGCATAAGGCCTGTCCCATTGCACTGGCAATCACCATTGTTTTAAGTATTTTGGTGTGGAAAATGCCGGTGGTGGATAGTCTTACTGCTGCATTAGAAGGTGCAGCCATGGCTATCTGGCCAATAATGCTTATCATTGTAGCGGCTGTATTTACTTATAATCTTGTAACTTACACCGGTGGAATGGAAACCATCAAGAAAATGATGACCAGTGTTTCCACAGATCAACGGATTCTGGTATTGCTCCTTGCCTGGGGTTTCGGTGGATTTTTAGAGGCTATTGCCGGTTTTGGAACTGCAGTAGCCATTCCAGCCAGTATTTTGGCAGCGTTGGGATTCAATCCAGTGTTTGCAGCCATTATTTGTTTGATTGCCAATACCACTCCAACGGCCTTTGGTGCCATTGGTTTGCCGGTAAGCACACTAGCCCAGGTAACTGGACTTAATGTAGCCGATTTATCCTTCACCGTTACAGTACAGCTTTTTATTATGATTGTGGTGATACCGTTTGTGTTGGTGATGATTACCGGCAAGGGCGTCAAGGGGCTCAAAGGCGTTTTCGGGATCACTCTTTTAGCCGGAATATCCTTTGCTTTACCCCAAGTGTTTGTGGCCAAGTTCTTAGGCTCTGAGCTACCCGCCGTAGTAGGATCCGTGGTGAGTATGGCAGTGATCATTTTTATGGCCAAGGTTTTTCACAAGGACAAGGTAGCAAAGGATGCTCCGAAAATTGAGATTAAAACGGCGATTATGGCCTGGTTGCCATTTATCCTCGTTTTTGTGATTATTATTATGTGTTCATCGTTATTCCCGATGATTAACGGCTTCTTAGCCCAGATAAAAACAAGCATTCAAATTTACACCGGTCCTCACGGAAAACCTTATACCTTCCTTTGGTTATCGACTCCTGGGACGCTTATCATTATTGCCTGCTATCTTGGTGGGTTAATCCAGGGTGTTAAATTTAGTAAGATCACCAGGCTTTTAGGCAATACCATTAAGCAAATGGCAAAATCAGCGATAACGATTGTCGCCATTGTAGCATTGGCAAAGGTCATGAGTTATAGTGGAATGATTGGTGTTATTGCTGCAATGCTGGTGATGATTACCGGGAGCTATTACCCCTTGATTGCACCTCTTATTGGTGCCTTAGGCACTTTTGTCACAGGGAGTGATACTTCGGCTAATGTTTTGTTTGGAGGTCTCCAGGTGGAAGCCGCACGGGCAATTGGGGTCAACCCTTATTGGTTAGCTGCAGCAAATACCGCAGGAGCCACCGCCGGAAAAATGATTTCGCCCCAAAGCATTGCAGTGGCTACCGCAGCAACCGGAATTATTGGGAGTGAAGGGGAAATTTTAAGAGCAACCATGAAATTTTGTGCCATTTATGTAGTGGTCATTGGTCTGGTGGTTTATTTTGGAGCACCACTAGTGACAGGACTTCTAGGAAACATTTCATAAATAAATGGATTGGGAGCATCAAGTAAGGGCACTTTTCCTTTGGTGCTCTTTATTATAAAAATGAGCAATAAAAAGAGAGGAAAATAAAATGATGACAATAAGTTTACCCTATGGAAAAGAAAAAATTTCTTTGAATTTGGATGAAGCAGTAATAAACGGAATATTAGTTTCTCAAATTGAGGATTACGATCCAGAAAAAACACCAAGTGAGTTGGTTCAAGAAGCAATGGAGAACCCCACTGCTTCACCAAGTCTTAGGGAACTGGCAGTTGGAAAGAAAAAGGTGGTGATTATTGCCAGTGATCATACCCGACCAGTGCCCAGTAAGGTCATTATGCCATTGATGCTGTCAGAAATTCGAAAGGGAAACCCGGATTCGGAAATTACCATCCTCATTGCCACGGGGTTTCATCGGCCGACGACAAAGGAAGAACTCATTAATAAGTTCGGTGAAGTGATTGTAGCCAATGAAAAGATTGTGGTGCATGATTCAGGGGACGAAGATAGTCTTGTGAAAATTGGCACTTTACCTTCGGGTGGAGACCTGATTATTAACAGGCTAGCGGCTGAAGCAGAACTGTTGGTTTCCGAGGGATTCATTGAACCCCATTTCTTTGCAGGTTTTTCAGGCGGCCGAAAAAGCGTGCTCCCCGGAATTGCTAGTCGAGTAAGTGTTCTTGCCAATCATTGTGGCGAATTTATTGCTCATCCAAAAGCCCGAACAGGATGCATTGATGGAAATCCTCTCCATATTGATATGCTCTACGCAGCTAGAGCAGCAAAACTTGCTTTTGTTGTTAATGTGATTATTAATTCTGAAAAAGATGTGATCCATGCGGTTGCTGGGGATTGTGACGGTGCCCATACAAAAGGGCGTCAATTCTTAGAAAGCCTGTGTAAAGTTAAGGCTATCCCTAGCGATATTGTCATTACTTCAAATGGGGGTTATCCCTTAGACCAAAATATTTATCAGGCAGTTAAGGGAATGACCGCTGCAGAAGCTGCGGTAAAACCTGGAGGTGTTATTATTATGCTTGCAAAATCAAATGATGGGCATGGGGGAGAAGCGTTTTTCAATACGTTCAAAGATGAAAAAAATCTACGACGGATGTTAGACGGTTTTGTGAATACACCCAGAAATGAAACCATCCCCGACCAATGGGAGGCCCAAATTTTAGCCCGGATTCTTTTAAAGGCAAAAGTAATTTATATTTCTGTGGCACCAGAAGAAATGATTCGGGAGTTCCAAATGACTCCGGCAAAGAATTTGGAAGAAGCTTTGATTTTGGCAAGAGAATATCTCAAAAATGATAAAGCAACCATAACGGTTATTCCTGATGGTGTGTCCGTTATTGTGGAATAAAAAAAAATCAATCAAAAAGTAGGCACTCCGATCAGGGGTTGACCTGCTTTTGTCGTCGTTTGGATGTTATTTCTTCAGAAAACATTGAGGATCGACGTGATATTCCCGGTGAGTTCTTTGTATTTAAAGCAGTT
>Ga0209540_10001268_pt1 | contig 19700 bp, 18 predicted proteins | sample BarGraIncu01121A_FD_184501 | JGI IMG/M metagenome (GOLD analysis project Ga0209540, IMG submission 184501) | Arctic peat soil microbial communities from Barrow, Alaska - Barrow Graham LP Incubations 011-21A (SPAdes) (version 2) | ecosystem: Environmental > Terrestrial > Soil > Wetlands > Peat... | reverse complement strand
ATCCCGCTGGTCACTTCGCTCGTGTTCGCCGAGTGGGACACGGCAATCGATTTCATCATCTCGATCATGGCGTGCCTGGTGTTCGGCTTCGGACTGCAGGCCGTATGCCGTACCGCGAAGGACCTCTCGTGGAGCCATGGTCTGGTCGTGGCCTCGGGCTCGTGGTTCTTCGCGACCGCCCTCGGCTGCCTCCCACACTATCTCTCCGGGCACTCCGGAACCTATGTCAACTCGCTCTTCGACGTCATGAGCGGCTATACCACCACCGGTCTCTACATGCTGCAGGACCTCGATCACATCTCGATGGGTCTCAACATGTGGCGCCACCTGCTCACCTACGCGGGCGGCCAGGGCATCGTCGTCATCGCGCTGACATTCCTGTTCAAGGGCACGGCCGGCGCCTACAAGGTGTACGTCGGCGAGGGCAAGGACGAGCGCCTGCTGCCCAACGTCATCCACACCGCCCGCGCCATCTGGCTCGTTTCGCTCACGTGGTTGGGGATCGGCACGCTGTTCCTTGGCATCCGCGGCATGATGCTCGGCCAGGGCCCGGTGCGCGCCTTCTTCCACGGGCTGTGGGTCTTCATGGGCGCGTGGTCAACGGGTGGATTCGCGCCGCAGAGCTACAACACCTTCTGGTTCCACGACATCGGCTACGAGGTCATCTGCATCGTCATCATGATCGCGGGGTCGTTCAACTTCGCCCTGCACTGGGCGATGTGGACCGGCAAGCGTGACGAGATCCGCAAGAACGTGGAGACGATATCGTTCGCAATCACGTTGTCGATCACGACGATGGTCGCGACGTTCTTCCTGGCGAAGGCGAACGTCTACCCGGACGCGATGTCGCTGTTCCGCAAGGTCTTCTACCAGCTGGTGTCGGGTCATACGACGACCGGCTTCTCGACCATCTACGCGCGGGCGTTCGTCACCCAATGGGGCCCGATCGGCCTGATCGTGACCACCGTGGCCATGGCCATCGGCGCCTCGGCCTGCTCCACGGGCGGCGGCATCAAGGGCATCCGCATGGGTGTCATGGGCAAGGCCATCCTGCAGGACATCCGTCGCATGATCTCGCCTGAGTCGGCCGTGATCATGGAGAAGTACCACCATATCCGCGATACATGGCTCGACGACGGCCTCGTGCGCGGTGCGATGACCGTGACGATCGCCTACCTGACCCTCTACGGCCTCGGTTCCCTGATCGGTGTGCTCTACGGCTATCCGCTCGACCAGGCCGCCTTCGAGATGGTCTCGGCAGCCTCCAATACCGGTCTCTCGTGTGGCGTCACGTCGCCGTTCATGCCCGAGGTCATGAAGATCACCTACATCTTCGGGATGTGGCTCGGCAGGCTGGAGTTCATGAGCGTTTTCGCGCTCATCGGGTACGGCTACGCGGTGGTGAGGGGCAAGTGAGCATGCGCATCCGTACGCTTCCGGTGATCCTGACCGTTCTGCTGCTGCTGGCGCTGCTCGTGGTGCCCGCGATGGCCGCGGAGGTTCCGATTCCCAAGAACGACCCCTCGAGCACGCAGCTCGTCGAGAAGAACAAGCAGTACAACGGGCAGACCGTGACGTTCACCGGCGAGGCCATCGGCGAGGTCATGGTCCGCGGCGACTACGCGTGGATCCATCTGAATGACGACGCCTATATGGAGGCGAACGTCGAAGAGGGCGCCAAGCTCAGGGGCTACAACTCCGGCATGGCCGTCTGGGTCCCCTCCGCGCTCACCAAGCAGATCGACACGTACGGCGACTACAAGCACGAGGGCTCGATCGTACAGGTCTCGGGCACGTTCAACGCGGCGTGCAAGGAGCATGGCGGGGACATGGACATCCACGCGACGAGCGTGACGATGATCCGTCCCGGTCATGTTGTGGATGATCCGGTCCCTGCTTGGAAGGCCGCTCTGGCCGCCGCCATGGTGCTGCTGGCCGGTGGGTTGTACTGGTTCGAGCGTCGGACGCGCAGCCGGATCACGCCCCACCGCGGGGTCTAGCTTCGGAGTTTGCCCGCCCGCGTGTCGCGCGGGTACAATGACCGACGCCGCGTGAGTGGACCTTCGAGCGGCGAGCGCGGGCGTAGTTCAATGGTAGAGCGTCAGCTTCCCAAGCTGGATGTTGCCGGTTCGAGTCCGGTCGCCCGCTCCACAGACATCACGCGCGAGGGCCGTCTCTTCGGAGGCGGCCCTCGCTGCGTCCGGGCACGGCGGTAAGGTTCGGGTCAGGCACGGTTCGGCGTGCCGGTGTCTGATGGGACACGCACCGACAGGTTCGCGCGCTCGCCTCTCCCTACAAGCGCGCCGGGGGGAAGGGCGTTGTCATGTCATGGATACGATCTGCCGTCGTCGCACTGTGTGTCACGGCGGTGCTGGGCGCCGCGGCGCCCGCATCCGCGTTCGCATCGGGCGATTGGGCGTGGCCCGTTGACGGGGGCGTCGTCACCGCGTACGGCGCGCGGTACACATCCGGGTCGGGTACGTCGTGCACGCACGGCGGTGTCGATCTGGCGGCTTCCGCCGGCACCGTGGTCCGCGCTTGCTCGGCGGGCGAGGTCGTGTTCTCCGGGCAGGTACCCGCCGGCGAGGGGGAGCGCACCTGGGCGGTCACCGTGCTCACCGGCGACGGACTTCGCGTGACCTATCTGCCGTTGAACCGCTCCTCGGTCACGAAGGGGACAGACGTGGCCCCCGGGACGTCACTGGGCGAACTGGCGGGTGGCGGCGACGCCTCGAGTCCGTTGGCGCACCTGCACCTCGGCGTCCGGCGGGGCGAGGTCCATCTCGATCCGATGTCGCTGCTCGGCGAGCGGGTCACGTCTCCGCCCACTGAACCGGCCGCGCCGCCGGCAGTGACGGCATCTCGTCCCGCGCGCGGCGCGGATCCCGCACCCTCTCGGTCTGCGCCTCCGGTGACCCACGCCGCGCCCGCGCCCTCGGCCGCGCACGCGCCGGTGGCCGCTCCCGCGGCCCCGAGGACATTGCAGAACCCCGCCATGTTGCCGCACGCCTCGCTGGCCGAGCTGCCGGTTCTGAGGCAGATGGCGCTGGCGGCCGACGCGCCGCGTGTGTGCACCGCAGCGGTCGCGGCCGATGTGGTCTCGGCCCGTGACTTCCTTGCGGCGATGCTGGTCCGGCTCGGCCTTGCCGGAGTGGCCGGTTGCTGTGCGTGGCCCGTCCTTCGACGGGAGCTCGAAGGTCACGCCGGGCGAGTGCCGGCAGCCGTCGCTGTGCGTCGCGATGGTGCGTAGAAGTGCGGGACAAGAGGGGATGCCGGAGTGTCAGACCGCGGGATCATTCTGCGTGTTGTGGAGCATGCGACGCGATGCTACACTTCGGAAGCTCATTTCCTGCTCCGGGCCGCTGCCTTCACAGTCCCGGGGCCGAAACAGTCCAAGGGAGGTGAACCAAATGAAGGCTTACGAAGTCATGCTTCTCATCGACCCCTCGCTCGACGAGGAGTCCCATGCTGCCGTCGTCACCAAGACGACTGGCGTCATCACCGGCCAGGGTGGCACGGTGGATTCGACCGAAGACTGGGGCAAGCGCCGGTTGGCCTATGAGGTCAAGGGCTTTACCGACGGTGCCTACACGGTCATCCAGTTCCATTCGAACCCTGAGTCCGTCGCCGAGCTCGACCGCGTGCTCCACATCACGGACCCCGTTGCGCGTTTCATGATCGTCCGTCGAGACGATCTGGACTAGGCGCCACGACCGGGGGCCTGATGCCCTCGGGGATAACCACGCACGAGAGCAGGTGTGATCGACATGAGCATCAACAGGGTCGTCCTTACGGGCAACCTCACCAGAGACGCGGAGCTCAAGCAGACTCCGGGCGGAATGGCGATCGCCAAGATCCGCTTGGCCGTCAACGATCGCCGCAAGAACGCCACGAGCGGACAGTGGGAGGACACCCCCAACTACGTCGACGTGGTCATGTTCGGGTCGCGTGGCGAGTCGTTGTCGCGCTTCCTGACCAAGGGCAAGCAGATCGCGGTCGAGGGCAAGCTCCGTTGGCGTGAGTGGGAGAGTGCTGCCGGAGAGAAGCGCAGCGCGATCGAGGTCGTCGCAGACGACATCGAGCTGCTCGGTGGTCGCGGCGACGCGCCCTCCGGCGCGCGTGCGGTCTCTTCAGCCCCCGCTGACGCTCCCGTGGAAGACTTCGCCGACAGCGAAGACATCCCGTTCTAACAACCGATGCACGACCGGCGCCGGGCGGCGGTACCCTCCCGCCGCTCCGGTGACTACCAGATACGCCTCGGTCTCCACTCGTGAAAGCGAGCGAGACGGGTGAAGGAGGATAGGACACACATGAGTGAATACAGCCGCAAGCCGAAGCGCAAGTACTGCCAGTTCTGCAAGGACCACTCGGAGTTCATCGACTACAAGGACTCCCAGGGCCTGCGCAAGTTCATGACCGACCGTGGCAAGATCAAGCCGCGCCGCGTCACGGGCAACTGCGCACAGCATCAGCACGCGATGTCGATGGCCGTGAAGCGCGCCCGTGAGATGGCACTGCTTCCGTACGTCGTACCGGTCATCAGCACCAAGGTCGAGGGCCGGGGCCGCAGGGGCTAGCGTGAAGCCGACCCCAGCCGACATACGGAACGTCGTCCTTCTGAGCGTCGCGGTGACCGCGGCGGGCTTCCTCGTGCCTGCGTTCCCCTTCGTGGGGATCCCGCTGGCCGGTTTCGCACTCGGATGGATCGCCTACCGGTTCGGCCAGGGTCCGTCGATCGCACTGGCGCTCGCCGTCAGTGCCCTCGTCGCCGTGTTCGGTCCGGCCGCCGTCGCGGTCGACCGTCTCGATGCCCTGTTCGTTGCGGTCGCGCTGCTCGCAGCGGGACCGTTCGCGGCTTGGGCGCTGCGACGCTACTCCGCATACAGCGTGGCGGCGATCGGCACGTTGGTGGTCGCCGGGGCGTTCCTGGCGGCTCCCGCGGGGGCTCAGACCCTCAAGGAGTCGCTCGCGATGTCCCGTCAGATCCTCGAAGCCCTCGCGGCGAGCGGATCTGTTGCCGACCCGGTCGCGCTGAAGGCGAGCCTGGGCGCGTTGCTCACCCAGATGACGGCCACGTGGCCGGCGACCGTGCTCTACACGATGGCTCCCGGCATGCTCTTCGCCATCCCGCTGGTCTCTCGGGCGGGGCGGTCCCTCGGGATCGAGGTCAACCGGTATCCGGAACTTGCGGACACGGATCTGACCTTCCATCTCGTGTGGCCGGCGATCGCGGGGCTGGCGTTACTGGCCGCGGGAACGTTCTGGGGTCACGGGGAGGGGCCGGTGTACGTCGCCGGACTCAATCTGATGATGATCGTGCGTCCCGCGCTGGTGGTGCAGGGCCTGAGCGTGTTCGCAGCGCTCTACCGCAGGATCGGCGTCGGACGCGTCATGCGCACGATCGGGTTCGTGCTGCTCGGGCTCACCGAGTTGCTCGTCCCCTCGGTATCGGTCCTCGGACTCGTCGACCTGTTCCTGAACTTCCGCAAGGTCGCGCGGGCCGGAGCGACGACGAAAGAGGCGAGCGGCGCCCTATAGAGCGCAGCCGCTGGGAAGCGGTGTCCGACCGCCGGTCGGAAACACCGTGGTTCGGTGGACAGTGTGGAAACCGCAGGACGCGCTTCAGCGCAGCCTGTGGATGGGACCGGATGCGGGTCGCCGAGCTCCTTGAGCCGACGCCCGGCCGGTCATAGAGTGATGGACGCGCCGCCTGTTCGGGATGCCATCCCGGATCGCGGCAGATGAAGGAGTAACACGATGAAGGTCATTCTCACCGCAGAGGTGAAGGGCAAGGGACACGAGGGCGACATCGTCGACGTCGCACGTGGCTACGCCGCGAACTACCTGTTGCCGCGTCGTATGGCGGTCGTCGCCACCGCAGGCAACATCAAGCAGCTCCAGGCGCGCATGGAGAACATCTCCAAGCGCAACGCGACGCGCCTCGGCGACGCCGAGACGATCGCGTCGTCCATCGACGGCAAGCAGATCGTGCTCGAGGCGAAGGCCGGCATTGACGGCAAGCTCTTCGGTTCGATCACCACGCTCATGATCGAGGAGGCCGTCGCCGCTCAGCTGGGCGCGGACATCGATCACAAGCGCATGGACCTGCACCGCCCGATCAAGACCACCGGTGAGCACCCGGTCGTCGTCAGCGTGTTCGGCGACGTCAAGGCGACCCTGAAGGTCAAGGTCGTTCCCGAGGGCGGCGCCGCTGCGCTCGCCGCGGAGGAAGCCGCTGCGGCCGAGGCCGCCGTCGCCAAGGCGGCAGCCGCGGAGGCTGAGGCCGTCGCCGCCGCTGCTGCGGCAGCAGAGGCCGAGGTCGCAGTGAGCGACGTCGATGCGGACGAGGCAACCGACGACGAGTCCGGCGAGACCGAAGCCGAGTAGGGCCGCTCGACCCGTGCGTCGGGCGGAGCGCGCCCGCGACCCCCTTGCGGGGCGAGCGGCGCGCCCGTGCGACACGGGAAGCACGAGGCAGTGAGGGTGGGTGGGACGTGGCTGAAGACAGATCGCGCAGATCGGACGCGGGTCCGATGTGGACGGGCGACCGCGTGCCCCCCCACGACCTCGATGCCGAGAAGTCGCTGCTGGGAGCGATGCTGCTGTCCGCGGACGCCACGGCGGTCGGCCTGAGCAAGGTCAAGCCCGAGGACTTCTACCGTCAGGCGCACCAGCGGATCTTCGTCGCCATGTCCGCACTGTTCGCCAAGGGCGAGCCGTGTGACGTGGTCACCTTGGCGGCGCGCCTCGAGTCGAGCTCCGAATTGGAGCAGGTGGGCGGCAAGACGTACCTGCTCGACGTCGTGAACACTGTCCCGCTGGCGGGCAACGTCGCCCAGTACGCGGAGATCGTGAAGCGCATGTCGATGCTCCGCCGCCTGATCCTTGCGGCCACGCACATCGCTGCCATCGGCTACGAGGCGCCCGACGACATCGATGAGGTCATCGAGACGTGCGAGAAGGAGATCTTCGCCGTCACGAACGAGCGCGTCGAGACGACCTTCAAGCCCATCGACGAGCTGCTCACCGATGGCTGGAAGCACCTCGAGGAGCTCTACGAGCGCCAGGAGCACCTCACCGGGGTCACCACCGGGTGGTCGGAGCTCGATCGCATCCTCGCCGGACTGCACCGCGGCGACCTGATCATCCTCGCCGCGCGGCCCTCCGTGGGAAAGACCGCCTTCGCGCTCAACCTCGCGGTGAACGCCGCGCGCGACGGCGCGGCCGTCGGGATCTTCTCGCTGGAGATGGCCGCCGAGCAGCTCGTCATGCGCATCTTGTCCTCGGAGTCGCGCGTCGACGGCCAGAAGCTGCGCACGGGGCGCCTCTCGGATTCCGACTGGAAGCCCCTCATGGACGCGATGGGCCGCTTGGACGGCTGCGACCTGCACGTCGACGACACGCCGTCGCTGTCGATCATGGAGCTGCGCGCCAAGGCGCGCCGCATGTTCCGTGGCAAGAAGGACGGCCTGATCATCGTCGACTACCTGCAGCTGATGCAGGGCGCATCGCGCCGCGCCGAGAACCGGCAGGTCGAGATCGCGGAGATCTCCCGCGGGCTCAAGATCCTCGCGAAGGAGCTGAGCGTTCCGGTGCTCGCGCTCTCCCAGCTCTCCCGCGCTATCGAGCAGCGCGCCGACAAGCGGCCGATGCTCTCGGACCTGCGCGAGTCGGGCGCCATCGAGCAGGACGCGGACGTGGTCATGTTCATCCACCGCGACACCTACCATCGCGACGAGACAGGCTACGACGACGCGCCCACGGGTAACCAGCCCCCGAAGGGAACCGCGGAGATCATCATCGCCAAGCACCGCAACGGCCCCGTCGGCGCTACGAACCTGATCTACCACGAGCCCTACATGCGGTTCGTCAGCCCCCAGAGCCCGTCGGGCGTAGGGGACATCGCCCGGAAGGTCGGGGCGTCAGAGCCGCCGCTGTAGACCGCGCGTCCCCGGCCGGTACGATCCGCGCTCGCGAGGGCGCCCGCGCCCCCGCGAGCCACTCGAGAGGCACGCCATGAACGCCGAGCACTATGACGTCGTGATCGTGGGTGCCGGCCCCGCCGGTATCTTCGCGGCACTCGAACTCGTTCGCGGCGACTTCGATGGCCGGATCCTGGTGGTCGAGAAGGGTCACGCCATCGACAAGCGCCGCTGTCCGGCGCGCGATCGCGGATGCGTCGACTGCAAGGTCTGCGACATCATGACCGGCTGGGGCGGTGCCGGCGCGTTCTCCGACGGCAAGCTCACGCTCACGACCGAGGTCGGCGGCTGGCTCGCCGACTACACGGGGACCGAAGCGCTCGAGGGTCTTCTCGAGCATGCCGACGACGTCTGGGTCGAGTTCGGGGCCACCACCGAGGTGACCAGCCCCGACGCGGAGACGGTCGAGCGCCTGATGCACGAGGCGACGCTTGCGGGCATGCAGCTCGTCCCCATGCGCGTGCGGCATATCGGCACCGACAAGTCGCCTGCGGTGCTCGCCGCGATGCGCGTGGAACTCGAGCGCCTCGGCGTGGAGGTGCGTACCGACGTCGCGGTCGAGCGCGTGCTGACGGCAGACGGGCGCGTCACCGGGGTCGAGCTCGCCGATGGGACCACCATCGAGGCTGCGACCGTCATCGCCGCGCCGGGCCGAGAGGGCGCCGACTGGCTCGCTGCCGAGGCGCGCCGCCTCGGCATCACGCTCACCAACAACGCGGTCGACATCGGCGTGCGCGTCGAGGTGCCGGCGCCGGTGATGGAGCACCTCACCGACCCGCTCTACGAGGCCAAGCTCGTCTACCACTCCAAGCAGTTCGGCGATCGCGTGCGGACCTTCTGCATGAACCCGTACGGCGAGGTCACGACCGAGAGTTACAGCGGCATCACAACGGTCAACGGGCACTCGTTCTCGGACTCGCGGACGGCGAACACCAACTTCGCGGTCCTGGTGTCGCAGACGTTCACCGAGCCCTTCGACGATCCGATCGCCTATGGCGAGGAGATCGCACATCTCGCGAACCTGCTCTCCGACGGCGTCATCGTCCAGCGCCTCGGCGACCTGAAGGCCGGCAGGCGCTCGACGCCCGCGCGCATGGCGCAATCGATCGTCACGCCGACGATGAAGGGCGCCGTGCCGGGGGACCTGGCCTTCGTGCTGCCCTATCGCCACATGGCCGACCTGCTCGAGTTCCTCGAGGCGCTCGACAAGCTGGTCCCGGGCGTCAACGGGCCGGCCACGCTCCTGTATGGCGTCGAGGTGAAGTTCTACTCGTCGCGCCTGGCGGTCGGGCCCGACCTGCAGACGTCGATCGCCGGCCTCTACGCCGTGGGTGACGGAGCCGGCATCACGCGCGGTCTTCTCCAGAGCAGCGCGAGCGGCGTCGTGGCCGCGCGCTCGGTGCTCGCCTCCCGCTAGCGCTCTGCTCTTGTGCCGGCAGGCTTCATTGTGCTGCCACGCTGGCGCGGTGTAGTGTCTAGCGCACGGCACAGCGATCACTCGGAGGTACGACGTGGACCAAGGCGTCAGCACGGATCCGCGAAGTCAGATCGCGCTGGACGACCTCGTCGACATCGAGGCCATCCGGGAGATCGCCGAGAGCCTGCACTCGCTCACCGGGCATGCCATTTCGATCAACGATCTCGACGACCGCTTCTTCGTTCGCGTGGGTTGGTGCGACGCGTGCGCGCTCTTCCACCGGGCCAACCCCGAGTCGTGCGAGCTGTGCCGTGTCAGCGACACCGACATGACGCAGGGAGTGGGACGGGGCGAGAGTCGTGCTTATCGCTGCGGAAATGGCCTGTGGCACGTCGTCACCCCGCTGTTCGTCGGTGACCTGCATCTGGCCAACGTATTCACCAGCCAGTTCTTCTACGACGACGAGGAGATCGACGTCCCGGCGTTCGAGGAGCGGGCCGCGCGGTTCGGGTTCGATCGCGACGAGTACATCGCGGCTATCCTGGCTATACCGCGGTTCTCGCGCGAGACGATCGAAGGATTCATGCGTTTCTACGCGCAACTCGCGGAGCAGATCGCAGCGCTCGGTCTCGCCCGCCTGCAGCTGACCGAGACGATGGATGCGCGGGAGCAGGCGCTCGAGGCGCGCGCGGAGAGCGACCTGAGGTTCTCCGCGCTGGTGGAGAACGCTCCGCTTCCGATCGCGGTCGTCGACGGCGAGGGCCGGCTCAGCTACATGAACGAGGAGTGCACTCGAGTCTTCGGCTATACGGCGGACGACACCCCCACGATGACCGAGTGGTATCTCAACGCCTTCCCGGACGCCGCTTACCGAGAGGCCGCGATCGCGAAGTGGGAGACGAGGGTCGGCAAGGCCGCGGCGGGTGACGGCCGGGTCCCGGGTGCCGAGTACTCGGTCAGGTGCAAGAACGGCGACGTCCGCACCGTCACGATCTCGGGAGCGGTGGCGGGCGATCGGATCCTGGCGCTGTTCGACGACGTGACCGAGCGTCGCAATGCGGAGGACGCGCTGCGCCTCTCGGAGGCGAAGTACGCCGCCGCATACCGCACGTCGCCCGACTCGGTGAACCTCAACCGCCTTTCGGACGGGCTCTACCTTGAGGTCAATGAAGGCTTCACCAACCTCACCGGTTACACGGCTGAGGACGTGGCGGGCAAGACGTCCGCCGATATCAACATATGGGAGGATGCCGCCGACCGGGAGCGGCTCATCGCCGGGCTCCGTGCCGAAGGCGTGGTGCGCAACCTCGAAGCCCGGTTCCGACGCAAGGACGGGTCGGTGACGACCGCGCTGATGTCGGCGAGGATCATGGATATCGTCGGCGAGCCATACATCCTGTCGGTCACTCGAGACATCTCCGACCGCCAGAGGGCGGAGATGCTGCTGCGCGAGTCGCAGCGCATCGCGCGCGTCGGCCACTACGAGTGGGACATCGTTGCCGATCGCTGGGACGCTTCCGAGGTCCTCATGGACATCTTCGGGATCGATGAGGCGTACGTACGCGACTTCTCGGGGTTCCTGGGCATCGTCCACCCCGACGATCGCTCGATGGTCGAGCGCTACGTGACCGACGAGGTCGTCGGCCGGCGACGGCCGTTCGACAAGGAGTATCGGATCGTCCGTGTCTGCGATGGCGCCGAGCGATGGGTCCACGGTCTCGGAACGGTCTCGTTCGACGATTCGGGCTCGCCGCTTTCGTTGTTCAGCATCATCCAGGACATCACCGAACGCAGGCTCTCCGAGGCCGCGGTCATCGAGAGCAAGGCTGTGATCGAGAGCATGGTCTACGACTTCGCGGAGACGATGGGGCGGATCGTCGAGGCGCGGGACCCCTACACCCAGGGTCACCAACAGCGCGTCGCGAACCTCAGCAAGAGGATCGCGGTGCGGATGGGCCTCTCCCAGGTCGCGGTCGACGAGGTCGAGATGGCGGGACTGCTGCACGACGTCGGTAAGCTGCGCGTCCCCACCGAGATCCTGACGAAGCCCGGGCATCTCTCGCCGATCGAGTTCGCGCTGGTGAAGGACCACTCCGCGCAGAGTTACGAGATCCTCAAGGCGATCGCGTTCCCGTGGGCGATCGCCGACGTCGTGCTGCAGCACCACGAGAGGATGGACGGCTCCGGCTACCCCAACGGGATCGCGGGCGACGACATCCTGCTCGCTGCCCGCATCCTCATGGTCGCGGACGTGGTCGAGGCGATGGCGACGCACAGGCCGTATCGCCCTGCGCTCGGAGCCGACGCCGCGATGGACGAGGTCGCCTCGCATCCCGAGAAGTTCGATGCGCATGTGGTCGCGGCGTGCCTGTCGCTGCACGCAGATGGCGAACTTGGTCTCTAGGCTCCCGTGGGGGCAGGTGCTTCCCACCCCATGATCGCCATCATGGCGTCCACGATGCTCTCGTCGTCGTCCGGCGAGCCCCACATCATGCCGGTCATGACGTAGCCCACCAGCAGGCTCATGAAGAGGCGCAGGCTCTTGGTCGTGTCCGCCGCCGTCCGCTCGATCCCGTAGTAGGCGTCGACGCGCGGAACGAACGAGCGCAGGTTCCCGAGCATGGGCCCCGCCAGGTGCTCACGCACGACCGCGCGGAACGCCGCGTTGTGCGGGGCCGCAGTGAACAGCATCCGCATGACCGGCTTCACGCCATCGTCGGCCGAGCCGTGTCCGGGCCGGGCCACGATCAGCGCGAGCAGCGTCTCGCGGAGGTGCGCCGGATCGATCGCCGCGATCATCACCGACGCGCGCTCGACCACGTGGTCCCCGGCGACGGCGATCAGGTCGGCGAACAGCGCCTCCTTGCCTGCATAGTGGCGGTAGAGCGCGGGCTCCGTGACGCCGAGCTCCGACGCGATCTCCCGCATGGTCCCGCACTCGTAGCCTTTGCTCGCGAACACCCGGAGCGCGGCGTCGAGTATCTCGCCCCGTCGCCCTTCGACGAAGCGGGCGAAGTACGGTGCGGAGGCGTGCGGCCCGGGCGCGGCGCCATCGTGAGGCATCATGCCCGGCCGCCCTGCTGCGTCACGAGGTGGACGAAGGCGTCCTCCAGGGTCGGCTCCACCGGCTCGATCGAGGTGACCGCGAAGCCGCGGGACCGGAGGTAGCCCTCGATGTCGGCCTCGGAGGGCGATCTGCGACCGAGGTTCACGTGCACGAGGGAGCCCTGCATGTAGCCCTCCTGCACCGCGGGCATGTCCTCGAGGGCGGCCAGGGCCTCCTCGCCGCGGTCGACGGAGATCTGCAGGATCGTGTCGGCCGACAGGTCGGCCTTGACCTCCTGCGGCGTGCCCTCGGCGACGATCCGGCCGCGGTAGATGAAGGCCAGGCGGTTGCAGTGCGTCGCCTCGTCCATGTAGTGGGTCGTGACGAACAACGTGACGCCCCCGCTGGCCAGTTCGTAGAGCAGTTCCCAGAACTGCCGTCGGGCGGTCGGGTCGACGCCGGAGGTGGGCTCGTCGAGGAAGATCAGCTTCGGCTCGTGGATCGTCGCGCAGCCCAGCGCGAGGCGCTGCTTCCAGCCGACGGACAGGTTCCCGGTGAGCTCCTTCTCGCGGCCGCGGAGGTCCGCCATGTCCAGGATGTACTCGCGGCGCTCGGCGAGTTTCTCGGAGCTCAGGCCGTAGATGCCACCGTAGAACTTGAGGTTCTCATCGACGGTGAGATCCTGGAAGAGCGAGAACTTCTGGGACATGTACCCGATGTTGGCGCGGACCTTCTCGGCCTCGGAGCACACGTCGTAGCCCATGACCCGGGCCCCGCCGCCCGTGGGTTCGATGACGCCGCACAGCATGCGGATCGTGGTGGTCTTCCCCGAGCCGTTCGGACCGAGGAACCCGAAGATCTCACCTCTCTTGACCGTGAGGTCGATGCCGTCGACGGCGGCGAAGTCGCCGAACTTCTTGCGCATGCCCGACACCACGATGGCGTCGTCGGAGTGCACGAGGCTCTCCGGCACGCACGCGGCCGGCCGATTGTCGCTCCAGGGCATTCTCATGATCCGGCCCGTCCCACTAGTCGCTCAGCCGCTTCTGGAACCTGGTGAGGCCCAGACCGAAGATCGCGACGGAGAAGATGATCATTGCGAGGAACTGGGGCCACAGGTCGATGAATCCCGAGCCCTTCACGAAGTTGGAGCGCACGATGACGAGGATGTAGCGCAGCGGTATCAGGTAGGTCAGCGGAATAAGGAGCGCCGGCATCGAGCTCAGCGGGAAGACGAACCCCGACAGCATCATCGACGGCACCATGAGGAACACGTTCGCCTGCTGCGCCTGGTAGCGCGTCCTCGACATCAGGGAGATGAGCATGCCCTGGCCGAGCATCGTGATCATGAACAGCGCGAGCCCGATGCCGAGCACGGCGACCGAACCCGAGAACGGCACCTTGAACCACAGCGTGCCGACCGTGAACACGATGAGGATCTGGATAATGGCGACGGCGACGTAAGGAAGCAGTTTCCCGATGAGGTACTCCGCGCGTCCGATCGGCGTGACGAAGAGCTGCTCCAGCGTGCCACGCTCGCGCTCCTTGACGATCGACTGGCTGATCAGGTTCTGCGTCGACATCATGAGGATGAAGGCGAGCAGCGCCGGCACCATCGTGTTGACGGCGCGCATCGTGGGGTTGAACAGTACGCGGACCCGCGCGTCGACGCCGCCGGGCGTCGTGGCCCCCGGCTTCGTCGCCGGCCGCGGGTAGAGCTTGCCGCTCAGGTTCGCGACGATCGAGCCCGCATAGCCCTGCGCCACCGACGCCGTCTTCGCGTCTGAGCCGTCCACGATCACGGACAGTTGGGCCGCCTGGCCTTTGCTGACCTGGTCGGCGAACCCTCTCGGGATGATGATCGCCACCTGGGCCACGTTGCCGTCGAGCGCCCGGCGGACGCCGGCGTCATTGGTCGGCCGGGCGACCGATACGAAGTACCCGGAGCTCGTGAAGCCGTCGACCACCTGCTGCGAGGCGGTCGTCCCGTCCTGGTCGAGGAACGCCGTGCGCAGGTCCTTCACATCCGTTCCGATCACGTAGCCGAACAGCACCAGTTGGATGACCGGCATTATGAAGATGAGCGGGATCATGGAGCGATCGCGAAGGAGTTGCGTGAACTCCTTCCACACGAGAAGCCAGATTCGCCGGAACGACATGGGCTCACGCCCTCTCACGGTAGAGAAGCGAGGAGAGCACGAGCATCGCGACGGCGTAGACGGCAAGGCTCGCGATCTCGGGCCACAGAACCTCGAGGCCGCCGCCCTTCAGGAAGATCGTGCGGGTGATGACCATGAAGTACCGCCCGGGGAACAGGTACGACACGAACTGGAGCACGGGCGGGATCGATGACAGCGGGAACACGAACCCGGAGAGCATGAACGCCGGCAGGAAGCTGATCATCATCGCCATCTGGTTCGCGGTCTCGATCGAGGACGCTCGCGCCGAGACCACGAGGCCGAGGCCCAGCGCGCAGACGACGAACAGGATGCTCGAGACGGCGAAGAGCAGCACCGAACCCCGGAACGGTATTCGGAAGACGAGCAGCCCGATCCCGGAGATCACCACCACTTGGAGCGCGGCGATCGCCGCCCACGGCATCACCTTGCCGATCATGAGTTCGATGCGACGGATGGGCGAGACGACGAGCTGCTCGTAGGTGCCCTGCTCCTTCTCGCGCACGAGGGTGTTGGCGGTCTGCTGCACGGTCGTGATGGTCAGCAGGAGCACGATGAGGCCCGGTACCAGATAGGCCGAGGAGCTTCCCTCAGGGTTGTACCAGACGCGCGCGAGCATGCTCAGCCCGCCCGATGAGGTGCTACGGCCCTTGGCATCCGCCTGCTCGACCGCCACGCGGAAGCCGTAGACCCGCGACAACCCGGTGGCGTATGCCTGTCCGAGCTGCGCGGAGTTGGGCTCCGCGCCGTCGATCAGCACCTGGACGGACGCTGTCCTGCCCGCGGCCACCGCATCACCGAATCCCGGCGGCAAGACGACCACCGCGGAGTCCTCGCTGCGGTCGAACACTCCGTCGATCTGGCCGGGGGCGGTGAGGTTCTGCGTGATCTTGAAGTAGTTGGACTGCTGCAGCGTGTTGACGTACTGCCGACTGTAGGCCGAGTGGTCCTGGTCCAGGACCGCCGTCGGGATGTCCTTCACGTCGAACGACACCGCGTAGGCGAACAGGAACAGCTGCAGCAGCGGTATCACGAGCACGGCGACCAGCGTCCGCTTGTCCCGGATGATGTGCAGGAACTCCTTGCGGGCGATGGCTAGGATGCGTCTCATGCGGGCACCTCCGGTTCGGCGCGCTCGTCCGCGTGCTTCGGCAGCGTCACCGCGGGGATGAGGGTCGCGAACGCCATCTCGAGGTCGGTCGTCGTCGGCCGGACATGCGCGACCGAGTGGCCGCGCGCTTCGAGGAGCGCCCGCATCTCGTCCTCGCACGTCCCATGGTCGGGGCAGTCCACCAGGACGCGGAGCATCTCGCCCGAGACTTCGATGCTGGCGACGTAGGGCAGGTCCGCGAGGACCGGCATGGCCGCTCGATAGTCGTCGACCGATACCTCGACCACTCGGCCGGGGACCCGCGCCTTCATACCGGTCGGGGTGTCGCGCAGGATGATCTTGCCCTGGGACATGAACGCGATCTCGTCGCAGCGGTCGGCCTCGTCCATGTAGGGCGTCGCCACGAACACCGTGATTCCCTGGCGGTGCAGCCCGGAGATGATGCGCCAGAACTCCCGGCGCGAGACCGGGTCGACGCCGGTGGTGGGTTCGTCGAGGAAGAGCAGGTCCGGCTCGGAGATGAGCGTCGCGGCGAGCGCGAGCTTCTGCTTCATGCCTCCCGAGAGGAACTGCGCCTGACGCTTGCGGAACTCGGTCAGACCGGAGAACTCGAGCAGCCGGTCGCCGCGCGCCTTCATGTCCTTGCGTGGCACGCCGCGCAGCTCGGCGAAGAAGTCGAGGTTCTCCTGGACCGTGAGGTCGCCGTAGAGCGAAAAGGCCTGCGACATGTAACCGATACGCGGCTTCACTGCGTGGGGGTCGCGCACGACGGAGTGCCCGAAGACCAGCGCGTCGCCCGATGTCGGCGCAAGCACGGTGGCGAGCATCCGGATCAGCGTCGACTTGCCGGCGCCGTCAGGTCCCACGAGGCCGAAGACCTCGCCGCGCGGGATGGTGATGCTCACGCCGTCGACCGCGCGCACGTCCCGGAAGGAGCGGACCAGGTCGCGCGCCTCGATGGCGAGTTCGACGCTTTCGGTGCCGTTCGTCACTGGAGCACCACGTCGGCGGGCATGCCCGGCTTGAGCGAGGTGTCGGCGTCGGTGATGCGCAGCTTCACCTGGTAGACGAGCTTGATGCGCTGGTCCTTCGTCTCGATGGAGGCCGGGGTGAACTCCGCCTGCGTGGCGACGAAGACGACGGCCCCGTGGTAGGTCTTGGTCACCGAGTCGGTGGTGAGCGCCCCGGTCTGGCCGATCCTGACGAGCCCGATCCGGTTCTCAGGGACGTAGATGGTGACGGTGAGGCTGGCGGGGTTGCTCACGACGGCGAGCGTGGTACCGGGCACCGCGTTCTCTCCCGCGCGCGCAGCGATCGACGAGATGACGCCGTCGATGGGGGAGGCGATCGACGCGTAGCCGACCTGCAGCTTCGCCATCGCGAGTGCCACGTCGGCCTGGTCGAGTTGCGCCTGCGCGGCGGCGGTGTCGGCCTTGGTGTGCCCGCTCTTCGCCTTGACCGTCTTGAGGTTGGCCTTCGCCGCGTCGATGCCCGCCTGCGCCTGCTTCACCTGCAGGGCGAGCAGCGCGGGGTCGAGCGTGTACAGGACGTCGCCCTTGGCGACCGGGACGCCCTCCTCTGCGGGGGCCGTCAGGATGCGTCCCGTGGTCTGCGGTGTGATCGCGATCTGGTCGGTCTCGATCGTGCCGCTGCCTCCGAGGGCGCTCGCGGTCGCCGAAGTCCCGCTGTACCAGGTCCAGCCGAAGTAGCCGGCCAGTGCCAGCACCACGACCACGGCCAGGATTGGGAAGATGCGCTTCATGTGTCTGACGCTCCTGTTCTGTGCTGCTTCAACGGGCGACGCGCCAATGCCGTTCCTAGCTGCCGATGCCGATCTCGACGTCGACGGGTGTTCCGGGAGGTGCGGTGAGGCCGTCGTCGAGCCGGATCGTGACGCGGACGGCGCGCGTCATGTGCACGATGGAGGTGGGGAAGCTGGTCGGCGGCAGGGCCGCGGCGTCGTCGACGTGGCTCACGCGACCCGCCAGGATGCGGCCGGCGCTCGAGTCGAAGGAGATCGACGCGGCGGAGCCGATGGCGACCTGCGCGAGTTGGTCGGGGGTCAGGTACGTGTAGACGTACGCGGGACCGTCCGGCCGTATGCGGACCAGCGGGGCGCCCACCATCACCGCCGTGCCGGCGGGGCGCACGTAGGTGACGACGCCATCGACGGGGGAGGTGACCGTCGCCGCGTTGCGGCGGGCCTTCGCCAGCTCGACGGCGACGTCCTGCGCACCGACGTTGACCACTGCCAGCTTGCGGACGCCTTGGAGCTGCTTCCGGGCGGTGTCCAGCTTCGCCAGCCCCGACGACATCTTCGCCAGCCCCGTCGACATCGTCGCGAGCCCGGCGGACATCTTCACCAGCCCGGCCTTGGCTCCGGTGATGCCGGCGTCCAGCCCGGTCAGTCCCTGTCGGAGACCGGCCAGCAGCACGGGATACGGTGGCACGTTGGGCGGTCCGGCGGGCGGGAATCGGACGATGAGCTGTTCGATGGTCGAGATCTGCGCCACGAGGGCGGCGCGCTTCTTGGTCAGCACCCCGATCGCGGTGACGAGGCTGGCGCGCGCGGTCACGAGGCTTGCCCGCGCGGCTACCAGCTTCGCCCGCGCAGTGACCAGCGTCGATCGCGCGCTCGCCATCGTATCGAGGTTGTTGTCGAGGACGGCCACGGTGGCGCGGGCCTTCGCCCGCGCGGTCTCGGCCTGCCGGACGCCCAGGTCGAGCATCGCGGTGTCGAGCAGCGCGACCGGCTGCCCCTTGGCGACGTGGTCGCCCTGCGCCACGAGCGCCTCCGCCAGGAAGCCCGAGACCACCGGAAGCCGCGACGTCGACGCCGGTGCCCCCGCGGCGCGCTTCTTCGGCGCGGCGGAGGCCGGCGTGGGAATCCCGACAGTGTAGTCGGGCGTCGGGTAGGTGATCGCCGGCGCGCGGACGACGTTCTCGTCGACGCGGACGTCGCCCGCCAGCGCGATCACGCCGGGTGTGGCCGCCGTCGCCGATTTCGCGTACAGCGCGAAGCCAATCGCGACGGATGCGAGCATGACCGCCAGAGAGGAGAGGATGACGCGGCGGCTCATCGGGCCGACCCCGCTTGCAGGTGGTGCCTCGACGTCATGTGCGCTCGTGCTCCGATCGTCCAGCGTAGTTATCGATCACTAACATACCCGCTCACGGCGCGGTGTCAACACCTGACTGCCGAGGCCGCGTCGCAGGGTATCCTCCCCGTGCCGGGCGGAAGCGAAGGAAGGTGAGCGGTGCCGGGACCCGAGGTCCATTTCCGTCTCACCATGCGGTGGGCGATCGAGGAGGGCATGAGCGAGCCGGATGCGGAGACCGTCGGACGCGCCGACATCGTCGTCGATGATCTGTGGCCTGGCGGGCACAAGCCGCTGCGCCACTTCAACCCGACCGCCTCGCTGGTGATCGCCCCGCTCGAGCTGCGACGCGCGGTCGCCTTTGCGCGTGCGGGCGACCGCGCGCAGGCGCTCACGCATCTCGGCTACTCGCTGCACTCGCGCCAGGACGCGATCGGCCACGGCCGTTTCGGTCTGGGCCATCTCAGGTACGATCTCGGTCAACAGAAGCGCCACCCCGACTTCTGGGAGCAGATGCCTCCGTCCGTTCAGGCGCGCATCGAGCGGGCGACGCGACGGGCGGTCCGGATCTTCCTCGAGCAGGGCACTCCAGCACAGTAGCGTGACAGACGATGGCGCTGGCGTGAGCGCCGCTCGTGGGGCATACTGTCCGCGGCGCGCGAGCCGGGGCTGCGATGTTCCGGGACGCGCGCGCGTGCGCCGCCACAGCGCGGTTCACCCGGTCCGGGAGCGGCTAACGGAGTCCGCGGGACCGATCACCGGTAGGAGAAGCCGACCATGGCCGGCATCGTGCTCGTTGGCGCCCAGTGGGGCGACGAAGGCAAAGGCAAGATCACCGACCTGCTCGCCGACGACATGGACTACGTCGT
>Ga0209540_10001267_pt1 | contig 19703 bp, 17 predicted proteins | sample BarGraIncu01121A_FD_184501 | JGI IMG/M metagenome (GOLD analysis project Ga0209540, IMG submission 184501) | Arctic peat soil microbial communities from Barrow, Alaska - Barrow Graham LP Incubations 011-21A (SPAdes) (version 2) | ecosystem: Environmental > Terrestrial > Soil > Wetlands > Peat... | reverse complement strand
ATGAGCTGCCAGGAGAACAGATGTATATGTCCGGTAAATCCCTGTACCCATTAACCATGATGGTGGCAGAAAAAATTTCACAAGCCTTTGATGGAAAAATGCTGATTTCCTACAGCGGCGGTGTGGACAAAAATAATGTCGCGGAAATCTTTCAATGCGGTATCTGGCCGATTACGTTATGCACCGTTCTTTTAAAAGGTCTGGGTCTGGATCAGATGGCAGTGATTTCCGAAAAACTGTCCGGCTTTTCATTGAGTGACGAACGGCTCACGGATATAAAAGGTGTAAAAGACATCGTCGGGAATGTGACTACGGATAAACATTACATCAAAAGTGTGGCAGCGCGCAAAAAATACAATGAATCCCCTGGTTTCACCAATCAGCGCGGTGACAGCATTTACTGCAAAACCTTATGTAAAAACTGTGTTCGCGGCTGTCCCAACAGAGCAAATGAAATCGTCGAGCTTGCGGATGCCAAACTTATTGTCCATATTGATGGCAGCTGTAATGAATGCGGCAATTGTGCCTGTAACTGCGTTTCGCCTTGTCAACCCTATCTGGATCGCTTGACTTTCTTCGACAGTGAAGCTGATTTCCAGCAAAGCAAAAACCAGGGATTCTGTCAGCTGGGAGATCAATGGCTGGTTCGCTGGGAAAACACCGAAAGCCAAGCGGAATTTGACAGTCTTCCAGAAACGGTCAAAGGAGTTGTGGGTGCATTTAGCGAACAGCATCCATACTATTTAAAATGATTATCATTAAAAATGGGGATCTCGTCTCAGACGCGGTCACACCGGGAGATATTGCGGTAGCAGGGAATAAGATCGTTCGCATTGCTGCGCATATTGAACCGACGGAAAACGATCGGGTTGTGGATGCATCAGGCTGTTATGTTTTTCCGGGATTTATTGATGCCCACACACATTTCGCAATGAAAAACGCCATTACAACAACCGCGGATGATTTTCAATCCGGCACGAAAGCGGCTGTTCTCGGCGGAACGACTACGGTCATTAATTTTGCCTCACCCTCTGAAACAGGCTCACTGGTTGAAGGATTCAATGAATCCCTGGCGAAGGCTCAGGGCGTTTCCAGCTGCAACTACCGTTTTCATATGGAAATCACCCATTTTAATAAAAAGGTGGAAACCGAAATAAAAGCGATGAAACAGCTTGGGGTGACTTCCTTTAAAGTCTATCTGGCCTATCGGTTTCGTTTAAGGGATGATGATATTTTTAGGAGCCTGGAAGCCGTGAAGGCTGTTGGCGGGGTACTGGGAGCGCATTGTGAGAATGGTTATCTCATTGATGTCCTGACCGAAAAATGCCGGATCCGGGGTGAGTTGTCACCTGCTTCTCATCCGCTGTGCCATACCGCTGAAATTGAGGCAGAGGCCATCAACCGGCTGGCAACGATTGGAAAAATGGTGGATTATCCTGTCCATGTGGTTCATTTGAGTTCCCAAGAAGGACTTGAAGAAATCAGCCAGGCAAGAGCATCCGGCGGACAGATAACGGTTGAAACGTGTCCGCAATATCTGCTGCTGGACGATTCCTGTTATCACTTACCGGGGTTTGAGTCGGCAAAATTCATGTTTTCACCACCGGCCCGGCGTCGGGAAGATCAGATTGTTTTGCGTCAGGCCATTCTGAATGGCGAAATTCAGACCATTGCAACGGATCATTGCAGTTATAATTTTGAAGGACAGAAGACCCTGGGACGAGCTGATTTTACAAAGGTCCCCAATGGCATTCCCGGTGTGGAACAGCGTGTGCCATTGATGTATACCCTGTTTGATGAAACCGAAGGCCTGGGCCCGGTTCAGCTGGTGCGACTGTTAAGTGAAAATCCGGCCAGGCTCTATGGCCTGTATCCGCAAAAAGGGGTACTGGCAGTAGGCAGCGATGCCGACCTGGTGATATACAAAAAAGACGGTGAATCCGTCATTAAAGCTGAGAACCAGGCTGAGAATGTGGATTACACACCCTATGAGGGCTTTAAGGTAAAGGGTTGTGTAAAGGATGTTTTCCTGAATGGTGAACAGATTGTTGTGAATGATGAACTTATTATGGAAAACCGTGGTGTTTATGCGAAATAGGGAGAAAAAAATGTATCAGATTAAAGTTAATGGAAAGATGTATAAATCTGAAAAAGATATGGTGCTGCTGGATTTTCTGAGAGATGAACTGCATCTGACAGGGACAAAAGATGGCTGCGGCGAAGGCGTCTGTGGTGCCTGCACCGTTATCGTTGACGGCCGAAAAACAAAGAGCTGTGTTGGCAGGTTATCCAAATATGAAGGCCAGGCGGTTGTCACCATTGAAGGATTGTCCCAGCGTGAAAAGGATGTTTATGTGTATGCATTCGGTGAAGCCGGAGCAGTTCAATGCGGTTTTTGTATCCCGGGTATGGTCATTAGCGCAAAATCCCTGCTGGATGAAAACCTGAATCCGACTTCTGATGAGGTGAAGGCGGCAATCCATGGCAATATCTGCCGGTGCACCGGTTATGTCAAGATCGAAGAGGCAATCATGCTTGCCGCCAGGCTGTTCCGAGAAGATCTGCCGATTCCTGAAAAAATCGAAGCGGCAGGCATTGGAAAACGGGTTCATCGCGTCGATACAAAAGAAAAGGTTCTGGGAACCGGCCAGTATGTGGATGACGTTGTGATAGAGGGTATGATTTATGCAAAAGCTCTGCGAACAAAATATCCCAGGGCACGGGTGGATAAGATCGATAGTACAAAGGCGCAGGCTCACCCGGATTGTGTTGAGGTCTTACGGGCTGAAGATGTACCTTATAACAAAACTGGCCATATTGTCCCGGACTGGGATGTGCTGATTCCACAGGGAAGCATCACCCGATACATCGGCGATGCCCTGGCCCTTGTTGCGACCAGGCATAAGGAAACGCTGGATGAGGTTCTGAGTTTGATTGAAGTTGAATATACCGAGCTGGAACCGATGTTGTCTCCCGCCGAGGCTTTAAAACCGGATGCGCCAAAGATTCATGAAAAAGGCAATATTCTCGATGTTGAGGAAGTAAATCGCGGGAATGTGGATGAGGCCATTGCAAATTCGAAATATGTGGTGACCCGGCATTATTCCACGCCGCAAACGGACCATGCCTTTATGGAACCGGAATGTGCCATTGCCATCCCTGAAGGGGACGATCATTATATGCTTTTAACCGGATCCCAGGGAATTTATGACGAACAGCATGAGGTTTCCCGGATGCTGAAACTGCCGGCTGAAAATATCCGCAGTCAAAGCAAACTCGTCGGGGGCGGATTTGGCGGAAAAGAGGATATGAGTGTTCAGCATCATGCGGCGTTAATGGCCTGGAAAACGGGGCAGCCGGTGAAGGTACAGTTCTCCCGACAGGAAAGTCTGAATATTCATGTGAAACGACATGCCATGGCAATGGATATCACAACCGCCTGTGATGAGGACGGGAATCTGACCGCCAGCAAGGTTGTCATCATATCGGACTGTGGTGCTTATGCTTCATTGGGCGGACCGGTTTTGCAGCGGGCATGCACCCACTCCGGCGGACCCTATCATTATGATAATTTCGCAGTTAAAGGGACCTGCGTCTATACCAATAACGTTCCTGGTGGTGCCTTCCGTGGCTTTGGTGTCACCCAAAGCGCCTTTGCCCAGGAAGTAAATATTGATCTGCTGGCTGAAATGGCGGGGCTGGATCCCTGGGCATTCCGTTATAAAAATGCCATACGCTCCGGGGAATCGTTGCCAAACGGTCAGATCGCCGGTGCGGAAACGGCCATGGTTGAATGCCTGGAGGCAGTTAAGGATGCCTATTACAGCAGTCCCCGTACGGGTTTGGGTATTTGTCTGAAAAACAGCGGGATCGGGGTTGGTTTGCCGGATATCGGCAGAATGAAGCTGGCTGTCATTGATGGCGTCGTTCATATCCGCACATCGGCGGCATGCATCGGTCAGGGAATCGGGACGGTGGTGCTGCAGATTCTCTGTGAAACAACCGGACTGAAATACGATCAGGTATTTGTTGAAGCACCCGATACATTATTGACACCGGATTCTGGAACAACCACCGCATCCCGGCAGACCCTGTTTACCGGTGAGGCAACACGTCTGGCTGGCCTGAAATTAAACGAAGCTTTAAAAGGCCATTCTCTTGAGGAACTCAATGGACAGGAATTCTATGCAGAATATTTTGGCCAGACAGATCCCATGGGTTCGGATAAACCGCATCCCGTCAGCCATATTGCTTACGGATATGCTGCCGGGGTTGCGGAAATTGGGGACGACATGAAGATCAGCAAATTTACCGCGGCCTATGATGTCGGTCAGATCATCAATCCCCAGGCCTGTGAAGGTCAGGGGGAAGGCGGAATTCTCATGGGAATGGGATTTGCCGTAACAGAAGATTTTATCATGGATAAAGGTTATGTGAAAAGCAAGTATGGGACATTGGGACTGCTCCGTGCAAAACAACGCCCGGAACTCCAGGTGAAGCTGGTTGAAAAAGCAAACAAGCAGGGTCTTGCATATGGCGCAAAGGGGGTTGGCGAAATCAGCAGTATTCCCGCGGCACCGGCTATTGCAAATGCCTATCGTCGGATCGATGGGGAAGAAAGACTTTCACTGCCGATTCAGCATACCGCTTATAAAAAGTAAGCGGTTTAAGAAAGCAATTCAAAAAAACAAGGTGTCGTTTTTAAACATATAACATCATTTTTTATTGATCACAACCCACTATTAGCAGAGGATTGCAGCATTTTGCAAATACCGCAATAACTATTTTCTAAGGAGAAATAATTATGAACCAGGAAATCAAGGATAAAAGACAATTGATTTATGAGCTTGATGGAAAACCGCCTCTGGGAACAGCAATTCCCCTCGGGCTGCAGCACGTACTCGCCATGTTTGTCGGTAATGTAACGCCGGTTATTATTATATCAGGTGCTTTGCATCTCCCGTTGGAGCAAACGGCATTTCTTATCCAGTGCGCGATGTTTGTAGCCGGTATCGCTTCGCTGATCCAGGCCTATCCAATCGGACCTATCGGAGCAAGATTACCCATTATTATGGGTACCAGTTTTGGATTTCTTGCTGTGTGCCTGTCAATCGCAGAAAGATACGGGCTGCCTGGCGTTTTAGGCGCTGCCTTGGTGGGCGGCGTATTTCAGATATTTCTGGGTTTTAGTCTTAAATACATCAGAAAGTTTTTTCCGCCGATCGTCACCGGCGTTGTGCTGATCACAATCGGCGTATCACTTATCGGAACAGGAATGAAATACTTTGCCGGCGGGGTTGGTGCCAAGGACTTCGGATCATGGCAGAACATTCTGCTTGGCACCATAGTGATTGTAACCATCATCGGGGTACAGTATTTTACCAAGGGACTTGCCAGCAAATCCTCAATCCTCATCGGGCTTGTTGTTGGTTATATCGTTGCTATACCGCTTGGAAAAATAAGCTTTGATTCAATCGCTGCGGCAAGCTGGGTATCATTCCCGATGCCGATGCAATTCGGCTTTGAATTCCACCTGGATGCCATAATGGCAATTTGCGTCATTTACATTGTTTCCACTATCGAAACGGTCGGGAATGTCTGCGGTATAACTGCCGGAGGAATAGGCAGACCGGCTACTGAAAAGGAAATTTCCGGATCCGTCATAGCTGACGGCGTTGCTTCCATCTTCGCCGCATTCTTCAATGTTCTGCCAAGCACATCTTACGGACAGAATGTCGGAATAATAACGATGACTAAGGTTGTAAACAGATTCACGGTTGCTACCGGGGCCATATTCCTTATAATCTGCGGACTGTTCCCTAAAATCGGATCGGTTATAGCGTTAATGCCACCCAGTGTTTTAGGAGGTGCAGCTGTTGTGATGTTCACCATGTTGATCGTAAGCGGAGTAAATCAGGTTACAGAACAGCCGCTGAAGGGAAGAAATGCAACAATTCTTGCCGCAGCGCTTGGTTTAGGCGTCGGATTTGCACTTGTTCCGACTGCCGCCCAGTACTTCGATCCAACAGTAAAAATGCTGTTTGAAGGTTCAGGCGTTGCAATAGCCGCTGCAGTTGCGGTATTCCTTAACATCATACTGCCTCAGGACAAGCCGGATGTTAAGAAAGCAGATTTGCTATGCACAGAACCGGTTGATGCGCAGTAGCATGCACTAATTCTTCAGGATGTTTATATAAAAGATGGAAATGAAGGAGGTGATGGTGGTGAGATTTTTAAGAGTGATTATCATGGCCGCGGGTTTGAGCAGACGTTTTGGCACAAATAAACTTTTTGCTCCAGTGAACGGGCAGCCGATGTATTATTCTGTTTTGAATAATGTCAGTGCTTTCTTCAAAAATCATTCGGATGCGGGCATCGGCATTGTTGTTTCGGCCTATGAAGAAATTCTTCGTGAAGCCGACCGACTGAGTCTGACAGCCGTCTACAATGCCAATCCTGAAGAAGGCCAAGCCAATTCAATAAAAATTGGCTTGGCTTTTCCTTTAAAAGATGATTTTGTGAAGCATGAAGCGGCTGTTTTCTTAACAGCTGATCAGCCATGGCTAAGGCCTGAAACATTATCTGATTTTTTGATGGCGGCAAGATCAACACCCGCTGGTTTTCTATGTGCTGCTGCTAAAGATGTATCCGGCAGTCCGGTCAGTTTTGATCAGAAATATTATCCGGAACTCTTCGATTTAAGAGGAGACTGCGGTGGAAAAGCGGTTATGAAAAGACATCTTGAGGATGTTGACTATTTTGATATCAATATCAACGAACTAAGGGATGTTGATGTTCCCCAGGATATCGTTTAACCTGAAAAAACAGCAAATGTTAAACATCCCGGTAGGAATGGAGAATCGGGTAATAACGATCAGATGATTATGATGCTTGATTTTTAAAAAGTTTATAGAATTCTCTTGACTTTATTGAGTAATGAGAGTATATTATTGGTAAGTGATAAATAACTATCACTTACCAATAATTAGTTATCACATCTTAAGTTTTGTGTTAAAGGTAACCTTACTGTTACCAGACGTGTTCAGAAAAAAATTATAACATTTATATTAAGGGAGAAAACACAATGGATTTCAAAGATTATTTACAGGAGCTGGGAAAGCTCGAATGCAAGGATTTATTTCAAAATGACTTTTTTCTCACATGGGATAAGTCAGATGACGAATTAAAAGCGATCTTCACTGTTGCTGATGCTCTCAGAGAACTGCGAGAAAATAATAAGAGTGCGAAAATTTTTGATTCCGGCTTGGGGATTTCCTTATTCCGTGATAATTCCACACGTACGCGTTTCTCATTTACTTCAGCTTGTAATCTTCTGGGTCTTGAAGTTCAGGATCTTGACGAAGCAAAATCACAACAAGCCCATGGCGAAACCGTTAAGGAAACAGCCAATATGATTTCTTTCATGGCTGATGTTGTGGGTATTCGTGATGACATGTACATCGGTAAAGGCCATACCTATCAGCAAGATTTTGCTGATTATGTAAAAGAAGGCCACGAAGACGGCGTTCTTGAACAAAGACCAACCATTGTTAATCTTCAATGCGATATTGATCACCCCACACAGAGTATGTCAGATGCCTTACATATTATCCATGAAATGGGCGGTATTGAAAACATAAAGGGCAAAAAAATAGCGATGACATGGGCATATTCGCCATCTTACGGAAAACCGCTTTCAGTGCCCCAGGGAATTATTGGATTATTCACCCGTTTAGGAGCGGAAGTTGTGCTGGCCCATCCCGAAGGCTATGAAGTCATGGGAGAAGTTGAAGAAATCGCCAATAAACATGCCGCAGCATCGGGCGGATCGTTCAGGAGAACAAACGATATGGCCGAAGCGTTTAAAGATGCAGACATCGTTTATCCAAAAAGCTGGGCACCATTTGCGGCCATGGAAAAAAGAACCGAATTTTACGGAGACGGCAAATTTGATGAAATCGACAAACTGGAAAAAGAATTGCTGGCACAGAATGCCCAACATAAAGACTGGACATGCACCGAAGAATTAATGGCCACCACCAAAGCCGGAAAAGCTCTTTACCTGCATTGTCTGCCGGCCGATATCACCGGCGTAAGCTGTGATGAAGGCGAAGTTGAAGCAAGTGTATTTGATCGGTACAGAGTGCCTTTGTATAAAGAAGCAAGTTATAAACCTTATGTAATTGCGGCAATGATCTTCATGCAGAAAATTAAAAATCCAAAAGAAAAATTGCAGGAACTTTGGGACAGAGATCAACGCAGAATCAACGAATAGTTAAATCTGAATATTACAATAAATGGAGGATAAAAGAATGACAAAAACGACTATAGATTTTGATGCAGTAAGAAAAGCGGCAGAAGGTTACCGTGCTGATATGACCAAATTCCTTCGGGATCTGGTAAAACTTTACGGTGAAAGCGGTGGCGAAAAAGATAAGGTTTACCGGATTAAAGAAGAAATGGAAAAGCTGGGTTTTGATAAAACAGAAGTTGATCCATTGGGAAATATCCTTGGCTTTATGGGCACCGGAAAAGAACTCATTGCTTATGATGCCCATATCGATACGGTCGGTATCGGCGAACTTTCAAACTGGGATTTCGATCCCTGTGATGGTTTTGAAGATGATGTGAATATCGGCGGACGTGGTACTTCCGATCAGCTTGGCGGTATCGTCAGTGCTGTCTATGGCGCTAAGATCATGAAAGATCTGGGACTGCTTAATGATAAATACCAGGTATTGATTACCGGCACCGTTCAGGAAGAAGACTGCGATGGCATGTGCTGGTTATACATCATTGAAAAAGACGGTATCAAGCCAAAATTTGTTGTTTCAACCGAACCAACGGACGGCCGTATCCATCGAGGCCAGCGTGGCCGGATGGAAATCCGGGTTGAAGTTAAAGGGGTTTCCTGTCATGGTTCTGCTCCAGAACGCGGAGACAACGCCATTTATAAGATGGCTGATATCCTTCAGGAAGTCAGGGACCTTAACAACGACCTGGCCGATGATGCGTTTTTAGGAAAAGGAACCCTGGCTGTTTCTGAAATATTCTATACCTCGCCGTCAAGATGTGCCGTTGCCGATGGCTGTGCCATTTCAATTGACCGTCGCATGACTGTTGGTGAAAGCTACGAAAGCTGTATCAAAGAAATTGCTGATCTTCCCAGCTGCAAAAAATACAACGCCGAAGTGACAATGTACAAATATAATCGTCCCTCCTGGACAGGTGAAGTTTACGAACAGGATTGCTTCTTCCCAACATGGGTACTTCCCGAAGAAGCTCCTGAAACTCAAGCATTGGCAGAAGCATTCAGAAGTCTCTATGAAGAACCTGTGATTGACAAATGGACTTTCTCAACTAATGGGGTTGCCATTATGGGACGTCACAATATCCCCGTCGTTGGTCTTGGACCGGGGAAAGAAGCTCAGGCTCATGCTCCAAACGAAATCACCTGGAAAGATGATCTTGTGAAATGTGCGGCCATTTACAGTGTGCTGCCAACAATTTACACCGAAAATCAATAGTCAGAGCTAAGAAAAATTAATAGTAGGACAAAACTTGCAAGGAGTTCAATAATGGGAAAACGTATTTTAGTCTCACTCGGTGGCAACGCCCTTGGCACTGATTTTAATGGACTTATCGAAACCGTCGGCATTGTTGCTAAGCCAATCGCCGATCTGATCGAAAAGGGTTATGAAATTGTTATTTGTCATGGAAACGGCCCACAGGTCGGTATGCTGAAAACATCAATTGATTATGGAAATAGGGAATGCCGTCAGAAAATAATGCCGCTTTCTGAATGTGTGGCAATGAGTCAAAGTTATATTGGGTATCACCTGCAGAATGCGATTCAGAATCAGCTGCGTAAAAACGGAATTGATAAACCGGTTGTAACCGTCATCACCCGTGCTCTGGTGGACAAAAACGATCTGCGTTTCCAAAATCCAACGAAACCGGTTGGTGCTTTCTTTACCAGAGAAGAAGCAGATGAATTGGAAAAAGCGGGCAAAGTGATGATCGAAGATTCCGGTCGCGGCTATCGTGAAGTGGTTCCTTCGCCGATGCCGAAAGCGATTTTAGAAAAAGATTCAATCAACGCATTAATCGCTTCCGGATCCATTGTTATTGCCGGCGGCGGCGGCGGAATTCCGATCTATGAAGAAGATAAATGGTATCGTGCCGTCGATGCGGTGATTGATAAGGATTGGGTCTCGGTTATGATTGCTGCCGATGCTTCCTGTGACAGTCTGGTTATCTTGACCGGCGTTGAAAAAGTCGCTGTTCATTTCAATCAGCCTGACGAAAAATGGCTGGATCAGTTAACGGTGAGTGAAGCGGAAAAATATGCACACGAAGGCGAATTTCCCGAAGGATCGATGCTTCCTAAAATAAAGGCAGCTATCAAATTCACAACTTCCGCACCCGGCAGAAAAACATTGATTACATCTCTATATAAATTGGAAGAGGGCCTTGAAGGAAAAACCGGAACCTGGCTTGTTAACGACTAACTATGGTTGTCATTATATCTGAATGTTGGTTTCTATTGGTAATCCGTTGATTTTATGAAAGCGGTGGTGTATATTTATATAATAGATGTTTAAAATAGAAATTAATTATTTAGTAAAATGAATGAAATAGCGAGGCAGACCATGACAAAAGTTTCAAAAGAATTAAAAAAGCACATCCCTTTTGTGGATTTTTTAGGAAAAACCCTGGGAGAAAACTATGAGGTTTTTCTTTACGATCTCACAGGCCCGGAACATCCGATTATAGCCATTGCCAACGGCCATTTAAGCGGGCGTAAAGTTGGCTTTCTGATGAAGGATGTCATGATTAAAATGTTAAAAAAAGAAAAAGAAGACAACGAAGATAATGATGATTTCCTGATTCGTCATGATGCGGTTGGCAGGGACGGCAGACGTTTCAAATCTTCAACCGTGCTGATCCGAAATGATTATGGGGAACCGATCGGAGCTTTGTGTATCAATTTTAATATGGAACCAATGATCGCTACCCAAGAATTTTTTGAAAGCATTGGCGCGGAAACAACGAACTTGCGAAATTTAGATATCAACAAGGTCATTTTTGCCGGCGAAGTTTTTTCAGATGGCAATTCAGGTTCAATGGAATCGATATATGAACATTTTATTGATAAGAACCCTGATATCGATTTAAGCAGACCTCAGGATCGTCAGAAAATCGTTTCTGAAATGTATAAAGAAGGCTTCTTCCAGTTAAGAGGCGCTGTTTCATTTTGTGCTGAAAAATTTGAGATCAGTGAACCGAGCGTATATCGTTATATAGCTCGGGCTAAAAGTGAAAACGAAGAACAGGAAAATATCTCATGAAATTAAAATAAAGATAAAGGAAATGATAAATTATGAAAGATGGATTTTATATCACTGATATTCCAAAGGCAAAAGAAGGTTCGGACGTTAAAGCATTTTTAAGCGTTGATCATGGCAAAAATGTTATTGACTATCATCGCAGCTTTCCAGCTTATCGGGAAACACCACTGGCAGACCTTAAAGAACTGGCAGATGAACTGGGCCTGGCAGGAATGTATGTTAAGGATGAATCCTATCGTTTTGGATTAAATGCCTTTAAAGTGCTTGGCGGAAGTTACAGTATCGGCCAGTGGATGGCGCAGAAGCTGGGCTTGAAAGAAAATGAACTGACTTATGAAAAGCTGACGGATCCTGAAACAAAGAAAAAACTCGGGGATTTAACCTTTGTAACAGCAACCGACGGAAATCACGGTAGAGGTGTTGCATGGACAGCACGGGAATTGGGACAGAAAGCGGTTATTTACATGCCAAAGGGAAGTGCTGAGGAACGTCTGCACAATATTCGTGCCGAAGGGGCAGAAGCATCTATTACGGATATGAACTATGATGAAGCAGTTCGTTTGGCCAATAAAATGGGCGATGAAAAAGGCTGGATCATGGTTCAGGATACGGCGTGGGAAGGTTATGAAAAAATTCCGCGATGGATCATGCAGGGATACGCAACAATGGCTTTTGAAGCTACCGAACAGCTTGGTAATGATGTTCCGACCCATGTATTTCTTCAGGCTGGGGTGGGCAGCTTAGCCGGAGCGGTTTCAGGTCTTCTGACAAACTACTATGGCGATAAAAAACCAATCATTACTATCGTAGAACCGAATAAAGCAGATTGTATTTATAAAACAGCGGCAGCCAAAGACAATAAACTGCATTTTGTTACTGGCGATATGGACACAATCATGGCCGGCCTGGCTTGCGGCGAACCCAATCAGATTGGCTGGGACGTTATCACAGAATGCGACGAATACGCTGTTTCATGTCCCGACTGGGTAGCAGCGGAAGGTATGCGGGTCTTGGGAAATACTGTGGGAGTTGATCCAAAAGTTGTTTCAGGAGAAAGCGGCGCGGTGACCGCCGGTCTTGTTGCGGCAGTGATGACACGACCTGATTTAAAATGGCTTAAAGAGGAACTGAAGTTAGACGAAAATTCAAAAGTATTATGTTTCAGCACTGAAGGTGATACCGATCGACAGAATTATCGGAGAATTGTTTGGGATGGTTATTGTTCAAGCGATGTAAAAGAAACCGGTACTTACGAAAAATAAACATTTCTGAGTGAAAAACTCCCTTCAAGAAGCCTCTTCTTTTCGGGAGTTTTTTATTAATTTATGAGATCTGCTCAATGGTGCCGGTTGTTCCCGGGGCTTCCCTAAGCCCGTCGGCCAGTGCTTTGGAAAGAAGTTCCTTGGCTTTAGCAGCGGTTAGAAAAGATCCGGATAAACCAACCCTCAGGGTGCAGTTCTCAGCCATGACATTGACACTGTCCCCGCCGTCGATGGCATCAAACGATACATTGCCCTGAGAAATTGCGGGCATTTGGGCTTTGATAAACCGGATGGTTTCGGCAGCGGCAATGATTGAATCGGCTCCCAGCCAGGGCGTGGAACCGTGAACTCGGATTCCCTGGATTGTTATTTCATAGGTGTGGTGTTTGAGGGCTTTATTCATGATTATTCCGCACTTTCTGTCCAAGTACCAAATGTCCGGCAAGACATCGGGAGATGGCGCACACTTCCAGAATGGAAGCACAGTCGACCCATTCATTGGCGATATGAAGGATACTGCCTTTGGGACCGTAAGACATGGTGTTTCGGTTACCTGTTACAGCTGCCACTACGGCAGTATCGGTATACCCGGAAAAAACTTCGGTATCCGGGAGCTTTCCAGTGATGTCGTAAACAACCTCTTTCAGGGCGTGCAATAATTTTGAAGCGGGATTCATTTCGATAAAGGGTTTTTGCGTGATGATATGGCAGCTGCTCTCAATGCCTGGCATTTTTTCTTTCGTTTTTGAAAAGATATGTTCAATGCATTCAACGGCCTTTTCAGGTGTCAGGGGAGGGGCAAGCCGCATATCCAAAGTGACCGTACAGGTTTTTAAGGTTGCTCCGGAGTTCTCACCGTTTCTTATTTTTCCGAAGCAAACGGTGCTTGGTCCGAAAGACGGGTTCACCGGCAGTGATTTGAGTTCACAGCGGATTTGGTGGATGGTTTCGGCCATGGCATAAACGACATCGGAAACACCGATTGCGCTGATCAGTTCAAGATCAAAAAATACTTTGCCCTTGTGTGCCTGCCAGATGACACCGCCGGAAGGTTCGTGGTCAAGAACATAGCTGTTGGCTGTAATATAGCCGCTGTTAACGGCCTGGAGGCTGCCTTGCATATTGTCGCCTTCCTCGTCGGCGGAGGCAATAAAGATGTAATTGCGGACCGGCGGAATGTTGTTTTCCCGGGCATATCTAACGGTATCCCGAAAAGCGATCATTCCACAAGCCAGGCCTGATTTCATATCCGCAGAACCCCGGCCGTAAAGCCGGCTGTTTTTGAAAACCGGCATAAAGGGATCGGTATCCCAGCCTTCGCCGGTTTGGACGACATCCATGTGATTGATGTTGACGTAAGCAGGGTCTTTGATAACCCCTTCAAGGATACAGACAACGTTGAACCGGCCGGGAGCGATGGCATCCTTTATCACCGGAAGTCCGGTTTCGGAAGTCAGCCAGTCGGCAATAAAGTCGCCAGTCTGCTGTTCAAATTTACCGGGGTTGGTACTGTCGATTGAAATAAGCCGGGCCGTCAGTTTTAGAAGTTCATCATTAGAATCGAGCAACATAGTTAAACCTTCTTTTTCATATATTAATAAAAGTTTATCATAGTTTGTCTATTCCTGCATCATCGTTGAAAAAGAAATGCGGGCATTAAAGGTTGTGAGATTAAAAATCAGAAAGGATGCGTTAGGATGGATAATCAAAAAAAGCCCCTTGTTATCGTCCGGGGAGCCGGAGATATTGCTACCGGCGTGATTCAAAAACTGCTTCGGGCAGGTATGGATGTTATTGCCTGTGAAACCGTCAATCCCTCAGCGATACGCCGATATGTCGCTTTATGTGAGGCTGTTTATGCAGGCAAATGGCAGGTGGAAGATATCCTCGGTATCAAAGCAATGAATTTTGATCACTGCAGGCAGATTATTGCGTTGAATCATAGGGAAAATAAGACAGCGAAAACATATCAGATTCCCATAATTATCGATCCTCAGCTGGATCTCCTGAAACAGATAAAGCCGGATGTACTGATCGACGCCATTTTAGCCAAAAAGAATTTGGGTACCCGGATGGATATGGCTTCCGGTACGATTGCTTTGGGACCTGGTTTCTCAGCAGGAGAAGATGTTCAGATTGTTATTGAAACCATAAGGGGACATGATCTTGGCCGTCTTATTTTCGACGGACCGACGATTTCCAACACCGGGGATCCCGGTATTATCGGAGGATATGGCAAGGAACGGGTTATTCGTGCCCCGGTGGCAGGCGCTTTTTATGGCGTTCATAAAATCACAGATGTGGTCGATAAAGGTGAGATTATTGGCAAAATTGGCGATATTTATGTAACAGCTGGTATCACCGGCGTTATACGCGGAATGATACCAGACGGATACATGGTAACGAAGGGATTCAAAATTGCGGATATCGATCCGCGTCGGGACCAGCAGAAAAACTGTTTTTTGATTTCAGATAAAGCTCGGACAATTGGTGGTGCTGCCCTGGAAGCTGTGATGATGCTTCTTGCTGCAGCAAAGTGATAAAGCCGGCACTGTGATATTAAAATTATAGAGTCGGATTTAAGGAACCGTGATGTTCATTTTTACAAGGATGAATTGGATTGATTAATAAAAATTACATAAAAAATTATCTAGAAAAAGAAGCCATGGTTGATAATTTGAAATGACACCATAATGATAGAAGAAAGCGTTTCGAAAGTGTATAATAATGGGAGTATTCTAAATGATCGTTTATGGAAAGAAAAATGATGGGTTTTGTTTATACTAAAAAGGGTCGAGACAAATACCCAACTAACAGTCTGAATTCAAAGGAGATTTAAATGGACATCAGTATTTTTAAAGTTTTGGGACCGGTGATGATTGGGCCCTCAAGCTCCCATACCGCCGGGGCGGCAAAGCTTGCAAGGACAGCGGGAACCATTGCCCATGTACCTTTTTCCCATGTCTCTTTTGGGCTCCATGGTTCTTTTGCAAAAACCTATCAGGGCCATGGTACGGATAAGGCACTGGTGGCGGGGGTCCTGGGATTGAGTGAAATGGACGAACGCCTGACGGAAAGCTTTGAGCTTGCGGCCAAGGCAGGACTTGCCTATGATTTTTATGAAACTGATCTTGGGGACGTTCATGAAAACAGCGTAAAATTTACCTTTCATTTGGAGAATGGCTCTTTCATGGAGGTTGTCGGATCTTCGGTTGGCGGCGGCGAAATAGCCATCCGAAAAATTGATGACTTCGCAATTAATCTTTCAGCAAAACTTCCGACGGTAATTATCAAGCAGTACGACACCAAAGGGGTCCTCAGCGACATCACCCGGGTATTGGCAGAGCATGGCATTAATATTGCCACCATGAGCCTCAGTCGAACAACCAAGGGGGAAAAAGCCCTTTGCATCATCGAATCTGATAGCCCGGTTTCAGATGCTGTGGGAGACCAGCTCAGACAATTGGAAAATGTCATTAATGTGATGATCTTAAATTTAATCACCGAGGAGGAATCGGATGTATAAAAATATACGGGAGCTTCTGGATTTTTGCCAGAGGGAAAAAATTCCTCTGTGGAAAGCGATTGTGGCGAACGAAAAAAAGCTTTCGGATACCACCGAGGAAAAGATATTTGAAACCATGGCCAAGCGCTATGAGATCATGAAGGCATCGGCAAAAAAACGGTTGATTGATTCCCCTTATCCTTCGGAAACCTTGATTAACGGTGTCGCCAAGGGACAGTATGACCATGCCCAAAATGGCGGCCTCTGCGGAGGCTTTTTCAACAAGGTCATGGCCTACGCTCTTTCCTGCAGCGAGGTAAATGCTTCCATGGGAAAGATTTGCGCTGCGCCCACTGCGGGTTCCTGCGGCATCCTCCCCGGGGTGATGGTCGGGGTATCCGAAGAACGGCATTTAGAGGATATGGTTGTGTATCAAGGGCTGATTACCGCCGGAGGCATTGGTGCGGTTATCACTCAAAATGCCACGGTCTCCGGAGCGGAAGGCGGATGCCAGGCAGAGTGTGGCGTAGCCGCAGCCATGGCTGCGGCTGCCGTCACAGAAATGCTGGGGGGATCACCACAGCAGTCAGCCACCGCCTGTTCTCTGGCGCTGATTAATGTGATGGGACTGGTTTGTGACCCGGTGGCAGGGCTGGTGCAAATCCCCTGTGCCCAAAGAAATGCCTCCCAGGCTGTCAATGCTCTCATCAGTGCGGATATGGCCCTGGCCGGAATGACATCCATTATTCCAACCGACGAAGTCATTGAAGCGATGTATCAGGTGGGAAAAATGCTGCCTGGTGCCCTAAAAGAAACGGCTCTTGGCGGGATTGCGGCATCTGCCACGGGAAAAAAAATCGCCAGGGAAATTTTCAAAGATAACTGATTGATTTCCTTTCTGCCTAATCTTTTACTTATCTGCATAATATTATCATTATATTATGCAGATAGAAAATTCATATTATCCTGATTCAAATATGGGAAGTAGACTGGGATCGGGGTTTCCGTTTTAAACAATTTCGTAAAAAACATAAACGTTGGAGACCTCATTGGGTTGTGTAAACAACTCAATGAGGTCTTTTTTCACTTGCAGAACTTGATCAACTTTTAACTGGGGTTATCCCTGAATCTTATTCAATCGGGCCATTACTAATCATTATTCTTTCTCGTTTTTTGAAACCAGCAAATGGGTATGTTGAATGGGGATGGTTTCCAATATCTTTTCAGCTTCTTTAATATATGATTTTATTTTATCCAGGCTAAGACCCATATAGGTCCATCGGGCAATGTCGGTGGCGTCTCTGATTTCTTTATGGGAAATGTTCATTTTACCGTCAAACTTCGACTGATATAAGCCCGACCAGACACTGTCACCCATGAGTGTGGCGATTTGTACGGTATGGGCATCCACTTCCAAGGCAATCTGTTTGGCAGCCGTAAAATTTTCGATGAATAAATTTCGATAGGGTCGGGAAAAGGACCAGGCTTCAACATAACATACCATATCAATCTCATTCTGCAGCATTTCTCTGGCCAAAAACCTGAGCCAAACCAGGGTATACAAAATATAATTGGTGGTTTTGAAATGCTTTCGCAGTGCCTGCGAACATTTTTTTTCATGAACCGTGATCAGTTTATAGGCAATGTCGTATTTGCCATCAGGAAAATAGTAATAGATCAAGGAATGATTAATGTTTGCCTGCCGGCAAATTTCTCTTATTTTGGTTTCTTTGAATCCTTTGGTATAAAAGAGTTCAATGGTAACATCCATAATATGATTGTACGTTTCTTTGCTTTTTTTATATGCCATTGCTAACCTCTTCATTAAAAATAATAGTTAAATTATAACATAGAATAATGCCAGCGGATGAGCAATAAATTTAATTCCCAGGAAGAATTTCAGTATAATACGGTTGGGAAATAAATGTCTGCTAAATATTATACTGTATAAAAACTCTTGACACGATAAAATTTATACAGTATAATATTTACAAAAGCAAGGTTACTTATTAAAAAAATAATTGCTTTTGTAAAGTAATTAATTAAATGGAGGTACTGGTATGAAATCTTATGAACAGTATGTTTCAAAAGATGATGTTAAACGTATTCATGAAAACACTTTACGGATCCTTTCAGAAGTTGGGGTAAAGTTTGAAAGTCAAAGAGCTTTGGAAATCTTTAAAAATCATGATGTTAAAGTGGAGGAAAACATTGTCTATATTGATAAGGATACTTTGGAGAAATGTCTTTTAAGCACACCCAAAACCTTTGATATGACTGTCGATTATGATGGAACACAACAGACTCTGGGCAACGGTGCCATGCTGACCTGCGTCATCGGCCATCCCGCCTATATTTCTAAAAAAGGGAAAATTGATCTGATTACCAGCGAAGATTGCATTGATCAATTTAAAATGTCGGAAGCGTCGCCCATTGCCAACAGCGCCAATTTAAATTTTGCGTTTCTCAACAAGAGAAAATATACCGAAGAGCAGCGGGCCATGGGCCAAATCGCTTTTCTGTTAAAATATTCCAATAAGTATAAAGTCCATTGCGATCCCTATGTTATGGGAATGCATGCGGAAAAAGCCTATGCCTATTCCACCCAGGGAATCAAACTGATGAAACGATTTTTTGGCAGAGAAAATGATCATATTATGTTCACCATTATTAATCCTTTATCACCGCTTTGTTTTGATGAAGCGCCGATTAATAAAATGCTGGCCTATACCGAAGAAAATCAGGTCTGTGTCATTTCACCCTGTGGCATGCCGTTACTCACATCCCCGGCAACTGTGGCTGGCATGATGTCTGAAACCAATGCTGAAATACTGGCGGGACTGGTGTTTATTCAATTAGCCCGACCAGGAACACCGGTTATTTACGGAAATACCTCAGGTGCCACCGATATGCGATCCATTCAGCTGTGCATCGGTACCCCGGAAACATCGCTGATCAGCTATGCCACTGCGGCTCTGGCGGACTTTTATGATCTGCCATTTAGAACCGGCGGAGCTTTAAGTGATGCCAAGGATTTTGATGCCCAGGCCGGCGCGGAAAGTATGATGATGATGCATACCACCTATAATGTGAAACCTGATTTCGTCTTACACCATATTGGCTGCATGGGATCTTTTAATGTGGTCAGTCTTGAAAAATTCGTTTTGGATGAAGAAATTGCAATGATGGTAAAACGCCAATTAAAAGGCATCGACATATCGGAAGAAACCCTTTGCTTTGATGAAATCAAAAAAGTCGGTCCGCGCGGAAAATATTTAAACGGCCGAACACCTAAAATATACCGGAAAGAATTTTATCTCAGTAACCTGTTTAATAAGGAAGATCCAAATAATTGGCAGAATAGCGGTTCCAAATCTGTTTTTGAAACAGCCAATGAAACGGTACAGAAACGGATCGCCCAGTATCAAAAACCGGACTTAACAAAAGAGCAAATTGCCATTGTTAATCCTTATCTGACGGACGAATTTAAAGATTTGTAATGCTTTAGAATTATGCGCCGGATTTGGAAACGATGGCATTGCCCGGATAAAAAAAGCGGCTGGCAACAATGTGGCCGTTGGGGCC
>Ga0209540_10001266_pt1 | contig 19705 bp, 10 predicted proteins | sample BarGraIncu01121A_FD_184501 | JGI IMG/M metagenome (GOLD analysis project Ga0209540, IMG submission 184501) | Arctic peat soil microbial communities from Barrow, Alaska - Barrow Graham LP Incubations 011-21A (SPAdes) (version 2) | ecosystem: Environmental > Terrestrial > Soil > Wetlands > Peat... | reverse complement strand
ACAGGCCGGGGGTCGTCTAAAGCTGGCAGGCGGTCTCTCGGGAGTTAAGTGCTGGTGAATAAAAACTCACCTCCCGCCATCCCGCCCTCGTTCTTCTTGGTCGCCGGTAGCCGGTCACCGGAAAATTATTTTACTTTCTTAATTGCGATTTTAATAGCCACCTCATCAATATCAATATCCTTGACATCGCTTCCTGTTAAGGAAGATACAAGAGTAACTGATGTCGCCAGCGTCTGCGACCCTATGTAAGCGGCATGCCGCCTGACGGCCTCCCTTACAAAATCATGATCCCCGATCTGTACTGTTATCTTATCCGTAACATCATACCCGCTCTCCTTGCGGATGTTCTGTATGCGGTTCACAAACTCCCTCGCGATGCCTTCATTTCTTAGATCATCGGTCACAGTTATGTCCAGCGCTACCGTCAGCTTCCCGTCGTTGGCAACCTGCCAGCCGGGTATATCCTCAGAGATGATCTCCACATCCTCCGGCGTCAGGATTATCTCCTGCCCGTTAAGGGTAAGTGAATGTGATCCGATAGCCTCAAATGATGCTATATCCTTCTGCGGCATTGCCTGTATCACTGCTCCCAGCTCCTTCATCAGCTTGCCGTAGCGCGGACCAAGCGTCTTGAAGTTGGGCTTTATCTTCTTCACCAGCACTGATGCTGTGTCGTCGATGTATTCGACTTCCTTCACGTTGACCTCCGTCAGCACCAGGTCCTTCACTGCTTCGAACTTGCCCCTGAACGTCTTGTCGGGGACGGGTATCATGATCTTCGCCAGCGGCTGCCGTACCTTGATGCTCACTTTCCTCCTCAGCCCCAATATCATCGACGATATCTTCTGCGCTATCTCCATTTTCTCCTCGAGATCTTTGTCTATCAGTGTCTCGTCATACCCGGGGAAAAGTTCAAGGTGAACGGATTCCTGATTGCTCTTCCCGGTTGTCATGTTAAGGTCGCGGAAGAGCTGATCCATATAGAAGGGTGCTATCGGTGCCGCCAGCCTGCTCACTGTCTCGAGACATGTGAAGAGCGTCTGGTAGGCCGCCAGCTTGTCTTCATCATAATCGCCTCCCCAGTAGCGCTTCCTGTTAAGCCTCACGTACCAGTTGCTCAGGTTTTCGGTGACGAAATCCTGAATGGCGCGCCCTGCCCTTGTGAGGTCGTAATCCTCATAGCATTTCCCCACTTCCTTCACGAGCGAGTTGAGCAGGGAGATGATCCACCTGTCGATCTCCGGACGTTTTATTACCGGGATATCCTTCTCGGTATACCTGAAATTGTCGACGTTGGCATACAGGGCGAAAAATGAATAGGTGTTATATAGCGTGCCGAAGAACTTGCGCTTCACCTCATCGATACCCGCGGCATCGAACTTGAGGTTGTCCCACGGCTGTGAGTTGGTGATCATGTACCAGCGCAGCGGATCGGAGCCGTACTCCACAATGGTGCTGAATGGATCGACGGCATTGCCGAGCCTCTTCGACATCTTGTTGCCGTTTTTGTCGAGCACAAGACCGTTTGAGATGATGTTTTTAAATGCTACCGAATCGGAGATCATTGTCGCTATCGCGTGAAGGGTGAAGAACCATCCTCTCGTCTGGTCCACTCCTTCTGCAATGAAATCGGCTGGAAATATTTCGCTGAAATTATCTTTGTTCTCGAACGGGTAGTGCGCCTGTGCATATGGCATGGCGCCAGAGTCGAACCATACGTCTATAAGGTCGGGGTCTCGCAGCATTTTCTTCCCCGACGGGCTTAAGAGTATTATCTCGTCAACGTAGGGACGGTGAAGGTCGAACTTTGCATAGTTCTCCTGGCTGTTGTCACCTTCGGTGAAGCCTGACAGCGGATTCTTCTTCATGAATCCTGCCTTTATCGATTTCTCGATCTCGCTCTTCAGCTCTGAAGCGGAACCGATGCATATCTGCTCTTTTCTGTCTTCCGTTACCCATATCGGCAGCGGTGTTCCCCAGAAGCGTGAGCGCGACAGGTTCCAGTCCACGAGGTTCTCGAGCCATTTGCCGAAGCGTCCCGAGCCTGTCGATGCCGGTTTCCAGTTGATGGTATCGTTTAGCTCTATCAGCCTGTCGCGGAATGCCGTCGTGCGGATGAACCATGCGTCGAGCGGGTAGTAGAGCACTGGCTTGTCGGTGCGCCAGCAGTGCGGATAGCTGTGAATATGCTTCTCGATCCTGAAAGCTTTTCCCTGCTGCTTCAGCATCACTGCTATGTCGACGTCTAAAGTGGCGGCATCCGGTGCAAGCGATGTGTTATATTCATTCTTTACCGCGCGTCCTGCAAATTCCTTATATGTGTTGACGTCCACTCTCTCCTTTACGAATTTCTCGTCGAGGTCGGCTATCGGCACCATGTACCCGCGCTTGTCGACCATCGGTCCGGATGTTCCGTCTTTCCTTTTGACCATCATCGGAGGAACGCCGTTTTCTTTTCCGATTTTATAGTCGTCGGCGCCGAATGTGGGCGCAATGTGAACTATCCCTGTTCCATCCTCTGTGGTCACGAAATCGCCTGTGAGCACCCGGAATGCTCCGTCGCCGGTATTCATCCACGGTATAAGCTGTTCGTAATTCATCCCTTCAATCTCGCTGCCCGAAAACTCCTCGAGCACTTTGTACGGGATCCTCTTGTCGCCTGCTTTGAACTCCGAAAAATGCATCCCGGCGTTTGCCTCCGGGAACATTGAATGTAGAAGCTCTTTTGCTATGATCACCGTAATAGGTTCACCGGTGTATGGGTTGAAGCTGCGCACTTTGATGTACCTTATCCCGCTTCCTACTGCCAGTGCCGTGTTTGATGGGAGTGTCCACGGTGTTGTCGTCCACGCCATGATGTGAAGGTTCGGTGTATCGAGATGTCTGAAGAGGAATTCCGATTTCTCATTGCGTATAACCTTGAATAGGGCTATGCAGGTGGTGTCTTTTACGTCGCGATAGCATCCCGGAAGGTTGAGTTCGTGAGAACTCAATCCCGTTCCTGCCGCTGGTGAATAAGGCTGTATAGTATAATCCTTGTAAAGAACTCCTTTATTATAGAGCTGCTTGAGCAGCCACCAGAGTGTCTCTATATAGCGGTTGTCGTAAGTAATATATGGGTGGTCCATGTTGACCCAGTATCCCATTATGCGGGTCAGCTCCTCCCAGTTGTCGGTATAGCGCATCACGTCGGTGCGGCATGCCTTGTTAAATTCTTCGATTGATATCTTTTTCCCTTTGCCGATATCCTCCTTTGTGATGCCCAGGGCTTTCTCAACGCCCAGCTCGACTGGAAGCCCGTGGGTATCCCATCCGGCCTTGCGCTTTACCTCGTATCCGCACTGAGTCTTGTAGCGGCATATTGCATCCTTGATTGTGCGGGCCATCACGTGGTGTATCCCGGGCATGCCGTTTGCGGATGGCGGACCTTCGTAGAAGACAAATTCACCCTTACCGTCTACCTCGCGGATGCTCTTTCTGAAAGCATCATTCTCGTCCCATATCTTAAGAATATCCTTATTAACCTTTGACAGGTCGAGGGATTTATATTCAGGAAAGCGTTTGTTCATTGGTGTTTATGATGTTTATTATTTGAACGCGCAAAGATAATAAAAAAAGGTACAAAGGCACAATGGCACTACGGTGCAAAGGCAGGTCTCAGGCGTCAGGCGTCAGGTATCAGGTAGCACCAAACAGGCTCCCCTCCTCGGAGATCGGAGTGTAACGGAGATTCCGCGATAGCGGAAGCCTGTCCCGCTTCAGCGGGAGGTTGGGTGTGGGTTCATCTTCTTCATATCCTCATAACCACTAACCCCGGACTTCCTTCGTGTTGCCGAAGCTTTAGCGAAGGCACAAGTCCGGAGTGACAATCCTTTTTACCTTTCTTGGACTTTAGTCCTCACACACCCACTCCCTCTTTCTTCATGTACTAACTACCCTTTGCCACGAATGTGGCATTATATGAATAACCCCCGGCGCAACCGGGGGTAAAGCGATAACAACACACTATCAGCTCTGAAGGAGCTGAATATGATGAATAGGGATATATTAAGCCCCTTCAGGGCTTGATATCATAAGGGTGGTCTTCCACCACCGGTTTCACCGGGGGTTATTCACATATGGCTCTTTCAGAGCCGGCCTCAGAGATGTTCCTGATGATAATGAGAAAAGCTGTGTTCTTCCTGTCGCCTGACATTCCTCGTCTGTCGCCCGTCGCCTGACGCCCGACGCCTTTCTTACCTCTTCCCCATTCTATTAATTTCCGCTACTTTTGTCCCCACAGCTATCTCTATGAAGAAACTAGTCATTTTGTCCGGTGCCGGTATGAGCTCGGAGAGCGGAATCAAGACCTTCCGCGATTCAGGCGGGTTATGGGAAGAATATGACGTCAACGAAGTTGCCACGCCGGAGGCGTGGGACAGGAACCGCGACCTCGTCCTCCACTTCTACAACCAAAGAAGACGTGAGCTTGAAAAGTGTGTCCCGAATGCAGGCCATTACGGTATCGCCGCCCTTGAAAAGCATTTTGATGTTCTTGTTATTACCCAGAATATCGATAACCTTCATGAGCGTGCCTGCAGCACTAAGATCCTTCATCTTCATGGTGAGCTTACAAAGGCTAGAAGCACCGTTGATCCTTCATTGATATATGATATAGGCTACAACGATATTAATCCCGGCGACAAATGCGCAAAGGGAAGCCAGCTGCGTCCGCACATAGTATGGTTTGGCGAAGCAGTTCCGATGATGGATGAGGCTGTCAGGATAACCGAAACTGCAGACATTTTCGTTGTCATCGGCTCCTCGCTGAATGTATATCCGGCAGCAGGACTGATCAACTATGCCCCTGATGAGGCCTCTCTCTGGCTCATCGACCCCAGGGAAGTCTCTGTTCCCGTCAGCAGAAATGTCAATGTCATCCGTGCCGGAGCGTCGGAAGGGGTGGCGATTCTCTCAAAGCGGTTGCTTAATTCCTGATTTCAGAACTCTCTCTGATCTCAAGCCCTGAAAGGGCTTAAGATCCCCATATTCAGCTCCTTCAGAGCTGATAACGTTTTGTTGTCGCTTAACCCCCGGTTTCGCCGGGGGTTATTCACATCTGGCTCTTTCAGAGCCGGCATTAGCAATGTTATTGATAATTCTCTGGTTAAGTCTATTAGTCCACTAATGCATCACCCGAAGTGAGCAAGACAAAAACTTTTATCTTTATCTTAAATTATAATGATAAACGATGCACTTATTACTCCTCCTCACCTTTTTTGTCCCCGGACAATTTACAGTTACGCCGGATACCGGCACCTTCAAATATATGACCATCAGCAAGGACGACTTCTATAGCGACATGAAATTAAAACCTGAGATAAAGATCATCGACGTGAGGTCGAAATCTGAATTCCTTGCAGAGCGGATTGAGGGCGCTGTAAACATCCCTGTCTCAAAGATGCCCTGCAGGAAAGCAAAAAAGATCAGCCGTGAAACGGTTATTTATCTCTACTGCAAATCTGGTATCCGCAGCTGCACTGCCGAATCGAAGTTCAACGACATGGGCTTTAAGCATGTCTTCTCCCTCGAGAACGGCCTCAGCTACTGGGAAAAATCCGGCCTCCCTGTCGTTTGCGGCCGTAAAGGCATCCGCCGCACCGAATTCATCCCCCGCTCACCCTATCAGCCTATTGCCGTACCATCTCGCCGTTAAAAAAGCGCCCGATCATTGCGCCGGTATAATACTCCTCATCCTTTAATTCCTTCTTTCCGCTTTGCGGAATTTCGTCTAGGTTGTTTGTTCCCTGCGTCTATTGAGTCCACGGTCATTGCGAGGATCCGCCGGCTGGCGGAAACGAAGCAATCCTAATATTTCTATCTTTGTAACACCAACTTAAGATTAAGCTTATGTTTACGGGAATCATTGAGGAAGCCGCTCCTGTCGTCAGGATCGAAAAGGATAATGAAAACATCCACATTACAATGAAATGCTCTTTCACCAGGGAGCTGAAGATCGACCAGAGCATATCCCACAATGGTGTCTGTCTTACCGTGGTGAAGAAGAAGGGCGATGAATATACCGTCACCGCCATCAGGGAAACGCTGGAGAAATCCAACCTCGGGATGCTGAAGCCCGGCGATAAGGTGAACCTTGAGCGCAGCGCTAAGCTCGACGGCCGTCTCGATGGCCACATGGTACAGGGACATGTCGATCAGACAGCCGTCTGCACGGATGTCAGCGAGGCCGGCGGCAGCTGGTACTATACCTTTCAGTACAAGCCCCTGCAGGACGATTACCTTACTGTCGAAAAAGGATCGGTAGCCGTCAACGGTGTCAGCCTCACAGTCGTCAACTCAAAACCCGACTCCTTCCAGGTCGCCATCATCCCCTTCACCCACGAAGTGACTAACTTCCACCAGATAACGAAAAGCACGGTCGTTAACATAGAGTTCGACATCCTGGGAAAGTACATCGCCCGTATTGTAAAACAGCAGCTCGGTAAGTAAGAAGGGGCGGCCGCCATGAACTCACCCCCAACTCTGCAAAATTGTAGCTCTTTATAAAATAGAATTCGTGCTGGCTTAAGTTAGCCCCCGGCCCCCTAAAGGGGGCATAAACAATGCTCCTTATAGAGCTACCGAATCAGGCCCCCTTCAGGGGGCAGTACCATACGCCAGTCGGAGGATGGTACGGGGGCTAACTAAAACCGGCAGAAGAGCTCTTTTAGCGGTCAGGACCGTTACGCTTTGCGGAACGGGACGGGGGTCATTATGGCCATAAAAGTTTCTTCCCAAACCCCAACCTGTTATCCGTCATCTTGATTTGAGTGAGCATCACAACCCACAGATGCGTATCCATCAGCATGGCGACGGGAAATCTTTTAAGATATGCGCTTTTAGCACGTGCTTCCATCTCCCCTTCCGGTTCCGAGATCCTGCCCCTGAACTGTATACCGCGGATCTTTCCTATGACAGCTGTCTCAAGTAGTATATTGCCTGCGACCTCCGGGTTTTTCAGAAAATCCTGTCCGTGCCTTGTCTTCAGGTCAGAGGTGAAGACCAGGGCATTCTCCTCTTCGAGGTAGACGTAAAAGCAGCTGGCGCACCACGGTTCATTCTCATGGGAGGTGGCTATGGTGAGAACGTGATGCTTCCTGAAAAATCTTATTATTCTTTTGTCAATCATTTTTCCATCCACCTGAATCTGCCGTCATCAAAACCGGCAAGTGAGATCACCCTTTCAACGACAGTCATCACCAGCTCATCGATGCTTGTCGGCTTGCTGTAGAATGAAGGCGATGCCGGGCATATGATTGCTCCGGCAAGCGTTAGAGTCTCCATGTTACGGATGTGTATCAGGTTGTACGGTGTCTCACGCGGAACGAGTATCAGCTTCCTCCGCTCCTTCAGCATCACGTCGGCTGCCCTTGCAATAAGGTCGTCTGATGTTCCGCTGGCAATCCTGCCAATGATTCCCATCGAAGCCGGGCAGATAATCATGGTATCGAAGTCAGATGATCCAGATGCGAACGGCACAAATAAATCTTTGTTATTATATTCCTTCGCACGACCTTTTTCAGTGAACTTTACTCCCGTTTCGAACTCCCATATTGCTCTTGCATTGTCCGAAAACACAAAAGCAATCTCCTCCGGCGGCTCCTTCATGCTCTCCAGCCTCTCCATCAGCTTCTGTGCATATATCGCCCCGCTGGCGCCGGTTACGGCAACTATTATTTTATGTGATGAGTTTTTCATATGGAAGAAATCTGCGGTAAATATAGGAAAAGTCCATGAGTCTTTACGTCCGTCTTCCGACGGACTGTCTTGAAGTCAAAAACTCAAAGACAGCTCACAAAGTGAGCAAGACATAAAGACGGCACTCGAAGAGTGCAAGACAGTTCCGCAGAGCGGAACGTCAGGACTTTTTCTATCTTTACCCCATGATCGACCGTCCAACCATAGAACGGATTCTCGACGCTGCTCAGATCGTCGACGTCATCCAGGAATTCGTCCCGCTGAAGAAACGAGGCGCCAATTACCTGGGACTTTGCCCTTTTCATAACGAGAAGACTCCCTCCTTCACCGTATCGCCATCGAAGGAGATCTTCAAATGCTTCGGATGCGGAAAGGTCGGCAACTCTGTCAACTTCATCATGGAGCACGAGCACCTCACATACCCCGAGGCGCTGAAGTACCTCGCAAAAAAATATCATATCGAGGTCGTCGAGAAAGAGCTTACCCAGGAGGAGCTCGAGAAGCAGAATGAGCGCGAGAGTCTTCTGGTGGTCACGGCCTACGCCGCCAGGCAGTTCTCGGAGAATCTTTTCCAGAGCGACGAGGGCATGACCGTCGGTCTCTCATATTTCAAGGAGCGCGGCTTCATGCAAGCCACCCTGAAGAAGTTCGAGGTCGGCTACAGCCTCGGGAAGCGCGACGGCTTCACCAAACGCGCGCTGGATGACGGCTATAAGCAGGATTTCCTTGTTAAGACCGGCCTCTCGATACAGCATGAAGATCATCTCTTCGACCGTTTCAGCGGCAGGGTGATGTTCCCCATTCACTCGCTCTCGGGACAGGTACTGGGATTCGGGGGAAGGGTGCTGAAGACAGATGCCAAAACAGCTAAATACCTCAACTCACCCGAGTCTGAGATCTACCATAAGAGCCGCATCGTCTATGGCATTTACCAGGCACGCAAGGCTATAACACAATTCGACAAATGCTTCATGGTCGAGGGATATACCGACGTGATTTCGCTCCATGAGGCCGGCATAGAAAACGTGGTCGCCTCATCGGGTACCTCCCTCACCCAGGAGCAGGTGAGGCTCATCAAGAGATTCACGCCGAACATTACGATATTGTACGACGGCGATGCCGCCGGGATAAAAGCATCGATCAGGGGAATAGACATCGTGCTCGAGGAGGGCCTTAACGTGAAGATTGTCCTTCTGCCCGATGGCGAGGACCCTGACTCATATTCCAAAAAAGTCAGCAACGAGGAATTCTCTAAATATATTAAGGAAAAGGAGACCGACTTCATCAGGTTCAAGACGGAGCTGCTTCTCGATGAGGCTGCCAGCGACCCGGTGAAGAAGGCTAATCTGATCCGCGACATAGTCAGGTCCATAGCCGTTATCCCCGAGATGATCTCTCGGACGGTATATATAAAAGAGTGCAGCACCCAGCTTGGGATACAGGAGGCGATCCTCTACCACGAGGTTAATAAGATGCGTCAACAGCGATCGTTCCAGGACAGGAACAGGTTCCCTGAACCTGAGGACCTGCCGATACCTCCGCTTCAGATCTCCAAACAGGTTGTCCTGCCTGGTATTACTCCCTCCGTCGCCGAAAGAGAAATAATAAGGCTGCTTATGAGATACGGCAGCAATGAATTCGGGAGACATGTAAACAGGGAGGATGGCATTGAGGAGGTTATAACTGTCTCGGATTACATTGTGAAGGAGATCGTCAACGACGACTTGAAGTTTGACGATCCTGCCTATGCAAATATCTTCAGCGAGTATCGTTTTGCAACGGAGCAGGGCACCTTCATCGAGGAAAATGGATTTGTCAAGAATCCCGATCCGGCTGTTTCAAGGCTTGCAGCCGATCTTCTTTCCGAGCCTCACACTCTGAGCAAGATTTATTCCCTCAAACAGACATATGTCGAGACTGAGGAGATGAAGCTGAAGGATGTTGTTCCTGATGTCATCCTTGTATTCAAGGGAGGAAAGATAAATGCCCGCATCAGGGATATTCAGGCCCAGATCCAAACGGCGCAGGATGCAGGTGATATCGACAAGGCCATGGAGCTCATAAAAAAGAAAATGGCCCTCAGCTCCGCTCTCACAATGATCTCCCAGAAGCTCGGCGACCGGGTTACTTTATAAATTATTTATGCCACGAATGTGGCATAATATGAATAACCCCCGGCGAAACCGGGGGTGGCAGTCTAATCCTATGATTTCAAGCCCTGAAGGGGCTTAATATCTCTATATTCAGCTCCTTCAGAGCTGATAACTTTTTGTTGCCGCTTAACCCCCGGTTGCACCGGGGGTTATTCACATATGGCTCTTTCAGAGCCGCCAGCAATTCTTTTATGGGGCAGGCACACACGCACTTGGGAAGGGATCCAATTTAAAGAGGCACATAGCTCTTATAGTGGATAATGGGAAGGAGATGATGGTATAATGCTGCATAAGATTTTTTTACTAAATTTGATCTGTCAAACATCCGTTAATGAAAAGTCTTATATCCTCCGTGATGATCTTCATGCTCCTGGCTATGGTTTCTTGCAAGCCAAAGGGACAGGAAAAGATCACCTTCACTCCGAACTTTTCGACATACAGGAGCGACAGCACCGGGGCAAAGGTTCCCGTGCAGAAGAAAGAGATTTACTATGGTCTGCTTACTCCTGTTGATGTATGCGTGATCTTCAACAGGTTGGGGGTTCCTTACAGCAATGCAACCCTTAACCCTACATCGAACAAGAATCTCTACCTGAGCAGCTCCAAGGCATCTATTAACACCGGCATCTATGGGGTCGATTTCGGATACCTCAAGATGTTCGGCCTGGGACAGCAGGTTATCGACTACATGCTTGCCATCAAGGAAATGAGCAACAAGCTCGGCATTCCTGATGCACTTATCACCGATCCAATAAGGAAAGTGCAGAACGACTTGTCAGATCCGGATTCCGTCACCGCCATGATGCAGAAGGCATACAAGGATATCGAGGATCACCTGAGGAAGAGCGGTAGGGAGAGCACAGCCGGACTAATGGTCATGGGTGGATGGGTTGAAGCAATGTTCATTGCCACACAGCTGGTTTATAATCCCCAGCATCCTGATCCCGAAGTGGTGCAGAAGATCGCTGAGCAGAAATACACTCTCAACTCGCTCCTCAGCTTCATGAAGAATTATTACGACGATCCCGTTGTGGTTTACTATACCAAAAAACTTAAACACCTGCAGCAATATTTCGACTCTTTCGAGATCTATTTCGAGAAGGGCGATCTCGAGATAGACACCACCAGGCAGGTCCTCCGCTCCTCCGGTGCCATAATGACCGTCACCGTCGAAACCCTTAACGACATCCGCGACTACGTTGCCAAGCTCAGAACAGAGATGGTGACGATATGAAAGATAACCCCTGGTCCCCGCAAAGCGGGTCCCTTTCCCCTAAAGGGGGCTATTCTCTCTATAATATTTTTACTGCCACGAATGTGGCGTAATATTAATAACCCCCGGTGAAACCGGGGGTAGATCACTTACTCATGATGTCAAGCCCTGAAAGGGCTTAATATTGGTGCTTCCACCCCCGGTTTCACCGGGGGTTATTCACATATGGCTCTTTCAGAGCCGAGAGAAGGGATACTCTTCTTGGCTTTAGCCCGGGGTTAGTGAGTAGTACTATTATACCCACTGTCATTGCGAGGAGCCTGACGACGAAGCAATCCTATTAACCCGGCACAAATCCTGATTACGTCAACCGAGTTAGGCCCCCTTTAGGGGGCAAGCCATGCGACAGCATGGCTGGGGGTTTTTCTATCCAAACTTTTTCCCTAACTTAGTTATGTTAATTAATCTTCAAACCACCTATGAAAGCTGCAAGACTCATCCTCCCGGTACTGGTAATTCTATTGATGGCTTCCTGCGGGTCGAAGGAGAAAAAGATCACCTCCCAGATCCTTAAAAAGGAACCGGCAATAGCTCCTGTAATCCTTCCCCTCGACAAGGGATTCAGCGAATATATCGCCGGATATACTTCCGGCATCATACCAGTCAACTCGGCCATAGAGATCCGGTTCACCCCGGAATTTGCCGCGAAAGCCAAAAAGGATGTCCTCTCCGGACTCTTCACCTTCGACCCTTCAATTAAGGGGAAGGCTGAATGGAAGGACGAGACTACCCTGGTATTCACTCCCTCCCGTTTCCTCGACGCCGGTAAGAGCTATACCGGCGGGCTCGATCTCTCGAAGCTTGGCGAGGTGACGGAACGGCTGACCTCTTTCCCCATCAGGATTCAAACCCTGAAAAAGGATTTCAGCGTCACAACGGGAACACTTGAATGTCCTCCTTCCGAAACAAACGCATATATCCTCAACGGCGATATCACTGCTTCGGATGTGATCAGCAACGCTGAAGTGGAATCATACCTCGAGGCCCGGCTCGGGAAGAAAAAACTCGACATCAAATGGGACCATTCCGATAACCTGATCCATAAATTCATAGTTACAGGGATCACCCGTTCCGACAAGCCGCAGTTTCTCACTCTTTCATGGGACGGCTCCTCGGCTGGAGTGAAGCAGAAGGGTTCGACACTGACCAGCATCCCGAAGGCTGGCGAATTCAGCGTTCTCGGAGTGAAGATTGAACCCGGCGAAGGTCAGAAAATGAATATCGTCTTCTCCGATCCTGTCGACGCATCCAAAAACCTCGACGGTCTTATCTACCTTTCAAATGCCATTGCAACTTCCTCGTCGGTAAATTCGAATATCGTCACTCTTGTTCCTGTAAACCCGATTAACGGAATGGTGACTCTTAACGTTGAATCATCGGTTATGAGCACTGGGGGCGCAGAGCTTAAATCTGAATTCACGGCAAGCCTCGATTTTACCGGAGTAAAGCCGGGCATTATGCTAGTCGGAAAAGGCGAGATCCTACCTTCATCCAAAAACCTGATATTCCCTTTCATGGCAGCCAACCTTAAGGCTGTCGACCTGAAAATAATAAAGGTCTATGAAAACAACCTCCCTTACTTCCTCCAGGAAAACGACCTCGGTAATGATAATTCGATAAAGCGGTTCGGCAGGCCGGTCTTCTCCGGAAGAGTTGATCTCAACTCCGGCGCTGTGACCGGACCCGGCACGTGGAACCTTCATACCATAGACCTTGCAGATTATATCGACGTCGAACCCGGCATTCTTTACAAGGTGCAGATCGGCATGAGAAAATCCTATTCGCTCATTACTTCATGCCCTCTCACCGATGAGGAAAAGAGATATGAGGAGAGGCTCGACCAGGCACAGACGGAGGCCAATGAATCATGGGGCAATGGAGATAATTATTATGATGAAGGCGATGAAGAGTATTATTACTCTTCCGGATATAAATGGGAAGACCGCGACGATCCCTGCAAGGAGGCATACTTCAACCCCGACAAGGCATTGTCGAAAAATATCCTGGCTTCCAACCTTGGGCTCATTGCAAAGATGGGTGAGGATAATAAGCTTCATGTTATGGTGAACGACCTGCTTACCGCACTCCCGGTCAACGAGGTGTCTCTCGATGTCTTCGATTTCCAGATGCAGCTTATCGTTTCTGGAAATTCCAATCCCGAAGGCTCCGCTACCCTCTTCTGCGGAAGAAAGCCTTTCCTCATAATCGCAAAGAAAGACAAGGATCGCAATTACCTGAAGATTAATGACGGCGCTTCACTCTCCCTCAGCTCATTTGATGTTTCGGGGAACAAGCCCGAGAACGGCATCAAGGGATTCGTCTACGGCGAAAGGGATGTATGGCGTCCCGGCGATTCCATCTACCTCGCTATATTTATTAAGGACATGAAGAGCGACCTGCCTCCTGATCACCCGGTTCAGTTTGAATTCATCAACCCTTCGGAGCAGAGGATCGATAACCAGATACAGAAGCTTAATGGCAGCAACCTGCTTGTCTTCACAACCAAAACTTCTGCCGACGCAGTTACCGGCAACTACCGTGCTCAGTTCAAGGTAGGCGGGGCTACATTCACAAAACGGGTAAGGATCGAGACCATCAAGCCTAACCGCCTGAAAATAAACCTCACTTTCCCGGGCGAGATCCTCGGCGGAGCGGACCGTACTTCCACGGGAACACTAAACGTTAAATGGCTCAACGGGGCTCTGGCCAAAAATCTCAAGACATCGGTCGATTATATGCTGAAGCATTCCAAAACGGTTTTTGACAAGTATAACCAGTATGATTTTGACGACCCGGTAAACAAATTCAGTTCCGAAACTGTAAGCACATTTGACGGCACCATCGACGAGAATGGAAAGGCCACATTCCGCTTCTCTCCCGGCGACAACATCAACGCACCGGGTATGCTTACTGCCGTTTTCACCGCAAAGGTTCAGGAACAGGGCGGCGATGAAAGCATAACCCAGGCATCATATAAATATGCCCCTTATCATGTCTTTGCCGGCATTAATTTACCGGGATTAAAGGGCAAGAGCCGTATGCTCTTCACCGACGTCAGCAATGAAGTGAAGGTCGTCACGGTTGATGAAAACGGCAAACCGGTGAGATCGGAAGCTGAAATGACAATCTATAAGCTTGATTACAGGTGGTGGTGGGAGTCGGATAATGAAGATCTTGCAAGTTATATTTCGAACGAGATATACAAGCCTGTCTTTAAGCAGAAGCTTACAACCTCAGGCGGTGAAGGCACCTTCAACTTCAACATAGCCAAAAACCAATGGGGTCGCTACCTGATAAAGGTAACCACTCCGGGAGGCCACTCCACAGGCAGGATAGTCCTTGTTGACTGGCCATGGGAGTATGGCATGAAGGGCAATGCTGAGGGAGCCACTCTTCTTGCAATAAGCACCGACAAGGAGAAGTATAACCCCGGCGATGAGATTAAGCTTACTTTCCCTTCACCCGAAAACTCGAGAGCGATAATCACACTTGAGAATGCTACGGGCGTCCTCGATGAGATAAGGGTTCCCACCCAAAAGGCCAATACTATTGTAACGCTTAAAGCTACTCCTGAGATGGCGCCCAATGTTTATGCTTATGTTTCGGTGATACAGCCCCACAGCCAGAAAATAAATGACATGCCGATAAGGTTCTATGGCGTCGTTCCGGTGATGGTTGAGGATCCGGGTTCGCGTCTCTCGCCCCAGATGGAGGTCGCTGATGAGATAAGGTCGCAGAAGCCTTTCGAAATAAAAGTGAGCGAGGCAAACAAAAAAGCAATGACCTATACCGTTGCCGTGGTCGACGAGGGATTGCTCGACATAACGGGCTTCAGGACTCCGGACCCATGGTCATATTTTTATGGACGCGAAGCTCTCGGTGTCCGTACCTGGGATCTTTATGATAATGTCCTTGGTGCATTCGGCGGTACGCTCGACAGGGTATTTGCAGTTGGTGGCGATGAAGCAGTTGTCGATAAATCGGCAAACAAAGCTCAACGGTTCGTACCTGTTGTAAAATTCCTCGGACCGTTCACCCTTGCAGCAGGTAAAACGAATACCCATAAAATCACTCTTCCTCAATACACCGGCTCTGTAAGGGCAATGGTAATAGCAGGGAATGAGAGGGCTTTCGGAGGTGCTGAGAAATCTGTGATTGTAAAAGATCCGCTCATGGTGCTGGTAACCGCTCCGAGAGTAATAAGTCCGGGCGAAAAGGCTGCCCTTCCCGTTACCATCTTCATTCAGAAGGAGAACATAACTGATATTACCCTGAAGGCTGAAGGGAATGATCTTATTAAGTTTGAAGAAGGAACAAAAACCATTACCGCTTCAGGGATTGGCGAGAAAGATGCCGAATTCACCTTCACCACAGGAAACAAAATGGGAAAAGGCAAGATAAAAGTTACGGCGGAAGGAGGCGGAGAGAAGGCTGTCTACGAGCTCGAGATTGATGTAAGAAGTCCCAATCCTCCCGAGACAAGAGCTGAGGTGAAGCTGCTGAAACCCGGCGAAAAATGGGAAGCCGGCTTCAACCCGTTCGGCCTTGAAGGCACAAATTCAGCTCACCTGGAAGTATCGACACTGCCATCGGTCGATCTTGGCAAGCGTATCGATTACCTGCTTGAATATCCTCACGGATGTTCCGAACAGATAACTTCATCTGCTTTTCCGCAGCTATGGCTCAAGGATCTCTCCGATAACAATGCAGATATTGCTAATACATCTTCAGTTAACGTTAAGGCTGCGATCGCTAAGCTTCAGCAGCGGCAGATGATCAGCGGAGGTATCGCACTCTGGCCTTCATCAACGGAACCCGATAGCTGGGTGACATCGTATGCCGGCCATTTCCTCCTTGAGGCAGAAAGGCTTGGTTATAATATCCCTTCAGGATTCAGGCAGAAATGGATTTCGTATCAGTCGAAGGTGGCCAGGGAATGGCATTTTGACAATAATTTTAAACAGTCGGCAAACGACCAGGCTTACAGGCTTTTCACCCTGGCACTGGCCGGCGAGCCGGAAAAAGGAGCTATGAACAGGCTAAGGGAATCGAAAGCTCTTCCGAAGCTTTCCAGATGGCTCCTGGCTGCAGCATTTGCAACATCAGGACATCCTGAAGCGGCATCTGATCTGCTCGATATGAGGGTCACCGATACGGAACCGGAGTATTGCTCCTGGTACTACGGGAGCCGGCTCCGCGATAAGGCGATAGTCCTCTATACCCTCACCCTGCTTAAAAATCAGGACCAGGCTATGACTCTTGTGAAGGAGATCAGCGATGACCTGTGCGGCGAGTACTGGTACAGTACTCAGTCGGTTTCGTGGGCTCTATGCTCATATATGAAATGGGCCGGATCGATCCCGGGAGACAAAACCTCTGCTGCAAAAATTAAGGTGACGTCAAACGGTGATAAGAAAGAGCATAACATTAATCCGAAACAGATGTGGACCGGCAATCTTAAGATCATCAGCGGGAACAACACCGTTACCCTCGAGAATAGTTCCGAAACACCTCTCTATGCAACTCTTATCAGGAAAGGTGTTCCGCTTTTGTCCGATGTTTCGAAAGATGAAAAAGGTATCAGCATGAAGGTCGAATATGTCGGCATGGACCTCAAACCTGTCGACCCGAAAAGCCTTCCTCATGGAACAAGCTTCATGATGGTGGCGAAGATCTCTAACAACACCTTCACGAGGGTCGAGAACATTGCCCTCACACAGATGGTGCCCTCGGGATGGGAGATACAGAACACCCGTCTCTTCGAGGCAAGCTACGGAATAAAGGAGAGCGTGTACGACTACCGCGACTTCAGGGACGACCGCGTAATGACCTATTTTATGCTCACCCCGGGAGATACGAAGACATTCGTGCTCATCCTTACCGCTGCCTACAAGGGCGAATTCAACCAGCCTTCGATATGGGCCGAAGCCATGTACACTGAAAACTGTTATGCCAGGGTTCCGGGAACTACTGTGAAAGTGACTGGCGATTGACTTGAAGAGAATTTATAAAATATTGATCATTGCAGCCACGGCGTTTATCGTCGCGGTTTTGCTGTCGCCGCTGCCACGGTTCCGCGCACCGTTCTCGACTGTAGTGGAAGCAAGTGATGGCTCCCTTCTCGGTGCGCGCATAGCCGGTGACGGGCAGTGGAGATTCCCCGGCTTCGACAGCGTCCCCGGAAAGTTTGAAAAAGCGCTGCTCACCTTCGAGGATAAATATTTTTACCTGCACCCCGGGATTAATCCCGTTTCAATTGCACGGGCCTTGTGGGACAACATCAAAGCCGGCGGGATTGTGAGCGGCGGGAGCACCATAACCATGCAGGTCGCCCGCCTTGCTCGTGGTAACAGAAAAAGGAGCTATCCCGAAAAGATGGTCGAGATGTTCTCCTCCCTTAAATTGGAGCTATTGCATTCAAAAAGAAGTATCCTGAAAATGTATGCTGCCAATGCTCCATTTGGAAGCAATATTGTTGGCCTCGAAGCTGCAACCTGGAGATACCTTGGAAAGAGATCGTCCGACCTCACCTGGGCTGAGGCAGCTGCTCTTGCCGTACTCCCCAACTCACCGGCGCTTGTCTTCCCGGGCAAGAACCAGGAAATGCTGAGAACCCGTAGGGACGAGCTCCTTAGAAAGCTCTTCGAAAGAGAATACTTCGATTCACTTACCCTTGTCCTTGCTCTCGATGAACCTCTTCCCGGGGAGCCGAAACCGTTGCCTGCAGAGGCGCCTCATCTTACGGATTATTTCTTCGGCACGGCAAGGGGCAGAATGATCAGGACGACTATTGATCCGCGGATTCAGTCCAGGGCAAATGAGATAATAGAGTCTCACCAGCAATCTCTCTCCGGAAACTTCATTAACAATTCGGCATGCATAATTATTAAGGTCGAAACCGGAGAGGTTCTTGCCTATGTGGGTAACTCCCCCTCAGGCAAAAAGGAAGGACAGGGTGAAGATGTGGATATAATAAGATCACTCCGTAGCACAGGCAGCATACTGAAGCCTATCCTTTATGCCGGCATGCAGCAGTCCGGCAATATACTCCCCAATACTCTCATCGCCGATATACCGACACGATTCCCCGGCTTCTCACCGAAGAATTTCGACATGACCTACAGCGGCGCCGTGCCTGCCTCCCGGGCTTTGTCACAATCTCTCAACATTCCGGCAGTGAGAATGCTCCGCGAGTTCACTCCCGAAAAGCTTCTGCTCCTTTTTCAGAGGATAGGCTTCAGCTCATTCGATAAACCGGCTGATCATTACGGGCTTTCTCTCATCCTCGGCGGCGGTGAGACATCACTATGGGAGCTGACCGGAGTTTACTCTTCCCTGTCGAGAGTCCTCAACAGGTACAACAGGGAAAAGAAGTATTCCGGGAGCGATTATCATTCCCCTGTGCTTATCGCGCAAAAAGAGAACAGGGAGAAAAGCTTTGATACCATCCCTCCTCTTTCAGCATCATCTATATGGCTCACCTATGAAGCACTTCGGAAGGTCAATAGGCCCGAAGGTGAAGAAGGATGGCAATATTTTTCCTCCTCCCCGAACCTTGCATGGAAGACCGGCACCAGCTTCGGCTTCCGCGATGCGTGGGCTATTGGGACAACTCCTGAATATGTCATTGGCGTATGGGCAGGCAATGCCGATGGCGAGGGAAGGCCCGGGCTTACCGGTGTGACAGCAGCCGCTCCCATCCTTTTCGATCTCGTCAATGTGATGGGTCAGGTGAAATGGTTCACTCGTCCCGATGAGGAGCTTACTATGATAAAGACATGTTCCCTGAGCGGCTGCCGTGCAGGTCCCGATTGCCCTGAAACGGAGGATGTCTCTGCCTGCATCAGCGGACTGAGAAGCGAGGCATGCCCCTACCACCGGATCATTCACCTCGATGCTGGCGGTAACAGGCAGGTGAATGCAGACTGCGTTTCTCCTGCTGAAATAAGAAATGAGCCATGGTTTGTCCTGCCTCCGGCAATGGAGTATTTCTACAGACAGAAACATCCTGAATATAAGGTCCTCCCTCCCTATGCGGCAGGATGTATGATCGACAGGAGCATTCCTTCAATGGAGTTTATATACCCTACACCCGGAGTTAAGATATTCATCCCCCGCGATCAGACAGGCCAGCTTACAAAGGTCATCGTGGAAGTCGCGCACCGCAACCCCTCGAAAAAGATCTTCTGGCATCTCGACAATAAGTACATCACCACCACCAGGTTCATTCACCAGGCAGAGATCTTCGCCCTCCCCGGAGAACATGTCGTCACCGCCGTCGACGAAGACGGCAACACTATCAGGTGCGGGTTCGAGATAACGGGGAAATAGCCCCCGGCCTTCAGCCCGGAAGGATAGCCCCCGGTCGCGCTGAAGCGCTACCTGCCCCCTGAAGGATCTTCTCTGCCGGTTTTAATCAACCCCCGGCCTTCGCTCTGCTCGGACTGCCCCCTGAAGGGGGCATTAACACTACTCCTTAAGACTACCGAATAAAGCCCCCTTCAGGGGGCAGGCGATACGCCGTTTGGCGTATCGCCGGGGG
>Ga0209540_10001265_pt1 | contig 19705 bp, 15 predicted proteins | sample BarGraIncu01121A_FD_184501 | JGI IMG/M metagenome (GOLD analysis project Ga0209540, IMG submission 184501) | Arctic peat soil microbial communities from Barrow, Alaska - Barrow Graham LP Incubations 011-21A (SPAdes) (version 2) | ecosystem: Environmental > Terrestrial > Soil > Wetlands > Peat... | reverse complement strand
GGTTGAAGTTTACTCCATGGATAGAACAGTTAGGTTCTTGATTTCCAAGAACTCGCTCAGCACCATTTCCAAAAGGAATAATGCATACACCTTCACTTCCAACAGGAATTCCGGCAGCTAATTCGTTCATTTCAGCATAGCTGATTCCTTCAGGAGCTACGTTATTTTTAATCCAAGTATTTAAGATCGCTGTTCCGTTGATACAAAGTAATACCCCTACGCGAGTAGCTTCTTGTGTATGATTTACGTGAGCGAATGAGTTTACGCGAGATTGAGGATCGTATTTTGAATCGCTGTTTACGCCATAAACAACACCCGAAGTACCACCAGTGGCTGCTATTTCGCCAGGGTTCAATACGTTCAACGACAAAGCATTATTTGGTTGATCACCTGCGCGGTATGTTATAGGAGTTCCGCTAGCTAATCCTAATTCTGCAGCAATTTCAGGTTTAAGATTTCCTTGTTGACCAAATGTAGGAACGATTTCAGGAATCAACGCTGTATCAAATCCAAAATAATCGAATAAGAATTTGGCAGGAGCTTCTGATTTAAAATCCCATGCAATGCCTTCAGACAATCCAGAAGCAGTTGTGCGAGCATCACCGGTCATGCGCATTGCCAAATAATCGCCCGGTAACATATAGTATTTTGCTTTGGCAAAGTTTTCAGGCTCATTTTCTTTTACCCAAGCCATTTTCGACAAGGTAAAATTACCCGGAGAGTTTAGTGAGTGTGACAAACATTTTTCTCCACCAATAGCATTAAATGCTTTTTCACCGTAAGGTACTGCACGACTATCGCACCAGATAATTGAATTACGGATAGCTTGTTGATTTTCGTCTACCAACACCAAACCGTGCATTTGATACGAGATACCAATGGCTTTAATGTCTGAAGAATTAACACCGGATTCTTCGAGCACCACTTGCGTAGCTAACTTTAGATTTTTCCACCAAATTTCGGGATTTTGTTCAGCCCAACCGGCTTTAACCGAAATAATTTCCATTTCCTTTTTCGGAAAAAATGCACTCGAAACGCATTCGCCCGTGGCGGCATTCACCAAGCTCGCCTTTACCGACGAACTACCTAAATCATAACCAAGTAAGTACATATATTTTTAATTTTAAAGACCCCTAAATTCCCCAATGGGGACTTCAATAACCCTCATTGGGGGTCAGGGGGTCTTAGGTTTACTTTTTATATTTATAAAGTCTTGCTGCTCTGTGAGGGACACCCTCTTCTACTTCGTCGAGCATTACCAAATATGGCATTTGAGCTATTTTCTTTTGAAAATTACGAACGTCAGAGCGAGTTTGATGCACAACATCATGTAAAATTCTTAGCTGAGAAATGGTGAATTTCTTCGGCAATAATTCGAACAACAAATGAGGCTCTACATCCAGTTGGTGACGAATATGTTCCAATCCATTTTCAATAATCTGAATATGGTCAAATGCCAATGACATGTTGCTTATTTCATTCACATCGTACCAATTGGCAGAATAATCATCTGCATTGAAAACAATTTTACGATCAATCTTTATTAAAGCAACGTAAGCTACTGTAACAATTCGTCCTATCTTCAGTTGAGTTGTGCGCTCCAACCACAGAACATCTCTTGGGTCGTTCATCCGGTTAGGACTACCAAAGCTCCTGAATTGACTCAGGTAAATATTTTTCAATCCCGTTAGTTCGTTTAAGACGCGCGATGCAGCCTCATCCAAATCCTCATCATTCAGGATAATACTTCCGGGAAGCTTCTTGTCGTTGTACAATTCATTTTGTTCATCAATGCTCCGTTCAATAAGCATCACTTTCAATTTCTCACCATCAAAACCAAACACAACGCAATCGACCGAGATATGTGGATTATATAGGTTTGAAATGGGCATAGTTTGTTTTTAATTTATTCTTCTACAAAAATAGACTCTTTATTCGAAATATTGCATCTTCAATTCTATGTTATAAAACACATTTTCAGCATGTTGAATTGTGTAAAATATACAATAAGACACAGCGTAATATTGTACATTATACAATATGTATTTTCATTTCTATTTCACTAAATATACTTATTATGAAACAATTAATGAGTCAATTCAATAAATATACTTACTGTACAAAGTACAGTAAGCATGCAGCATATATTCTTCATTTAGAGAAACAAGAAACTGCAACTTTAACTTTTATCTATTATTCATTTGAATACATCTATACACTAATGCGAATCAGGAGTTGAAAATTAGTCCGTAGGACTTTAATATCAATAGAATAAACATGTACCAATGTTTTATTGTCCGTAGGACATTAATGTTTTATCTTTGTTTATCCCCTACGGGGAATTGATTTTGGTTATTTCTATTTTCTATTGATATACATTCCCTATGGGAAATAGCTTACTGTAAGCAAAATAGAATTATTTTCAACTCCTGATCCGCATTACTAACTAATATCTTTACCAAACAAAAGCTGCAAAAGAATCAGCTACGAACATTAAGGCACAAAAAAACGGATGATTCATTACGAATCATCCGTTTTCTATATCTCAAAAAGACTCTTACATCTTAGTATCTTTTTTTGTATCCTGAACCTGAACTTGAACCACCGCTGCTACGACGATCGCTACCACCCGAAGGACGGCTGCTTCTGTCACTTAGTTCGCGATTACGCCAAGGTTTGTCGCCACCACCAGCACTCGTTGCAGGACGGCTGCTTGCTGCGCGATCTCCACCACGGTCACCACCGCGATATCCACCACCTGAACCACCACTGCTTCTGCGATCTGAGCTTTCTCCACTGCGTGGACGATAATCCGATTTGCGATCGTCAAATCCTTTGCTACTTTTCGCTTCTGATACAATAACATCAGTTTGACCTGCAAATGCAGTCATCACTTGGTCCAATTGATCTGGGAATACATCAAAGAAAGTAAATTTGTTGGTTACTTCAATAGCACCGATATTGATTGATTTGTCGTTAGTCACATCATTGATAATACCTAACAAACGTTTTGCATCAACACCTTCGCGCTCGCCAACATTCATTTTCAAACGTACACGTCCGCCCGGTTTTGGTCCACGCTCGCCGCGTTCACCTCTTTCTCCTCGCTCACCACGTTCACCACGTTCACCACGTTCGCTACGTTCTGGCAAGTTCAAATCTTCGGTGTTTTTGTAATAGCTCAAGAAACGGTTGAATTCCAATGACACGAAACGTTTTAGCAATTCTTCTTTGCTAAGGTATTCCAATTGTGTCATGATTTGAGGCATGTATGTTTCAATTTGTTCTTCACTTACTTCTACATTTTCCATGCGGTCGATAAGGTGAAACAATTGTTTTTTACACACTTCCAATCCGCTAGGAATTTGTTCCTGTGTAAATGTTTTGCGCAACATGCGCTCAATATCTTTAATTTTGAAACGCTCTTTTGAGTGGATAATCGTTACAGCGATACCTTTTTTATTGGCACGACCGGTACGACCACTACGGTGAGTATAAATTTCTACATCATCAGGCAAGTTGTAATTAATAACGTGAGTCAAATCGCTTACGTCCAATCCACGTGCAGCTACATCGGTAGCTACTAACAATTGAATGTTACGGTTACGGAATTTTTGCATTACCGTGTCACGTTGTGCTTGCGAAAGGTCACCATGAAGTGCATCAGCATTGTAACCGTCGTGCATCAATTTATCAGCTACCTCTTTAGTTTCCATACGGGTACGACAGAAAACGATACCGTAAATATCAGGATTTAAATCCACAATACGTTTCAATACCAAATAGCGTTGTTTGGCTTGCGACACATAATATACGTGTTCTACATTTTCCGATCCTGCATTTTTAGTTCCTACGGTAATTTCTTCGTAGTTTTTCATGTAACGTTTCGCAATATTGGCAATCTCTTTAGGCATAGTAGCCGAGAAAAGCATAGTGCGTCGTGAATCAGGGGTGCGTTCAAGAATAGTTTCAATATCATCCTTGAAACCCATGTTAAGCATTTCGTCAGCTTCGTCCAATACAAGGAAGTCAACTGCTCCAAGTTCCACTTTTCCACGTTCGATCAAGTCGATCAAACGACCCGGAGTAGCCACAATAATTTGTGGAGCAGTATCCAATTGACGAAGTTGTACGCGAATATCTTCGCCACCATAAACAGCTACGACTTTTAATCCGCGGATGTTTTTAGAATAACCCTTAAGGTCGTTGGCAATTTGGATACAAAGTTCACGTGTAGGTGATAGAACTAATGCTTGCACTTGTTTAGTTTGGGCATTAATCAAGTTTAATACAGGAAGCCCGAAAGCTGCCGTTTTACCTGTTCCTGTTTGTGCAAGTGCTACTAAATCAGCAGTCTTTTCAAGCATAAAAGGAATAGATAGTTCCTGTACGGGCATAGGATTCTCGTAGCCGAGTTCTTCGATAGCCGACAGAATCTCTTCTTTCAAATTTAATTCTCTAAATGTCATTTTGTTTGTTTTAGTACACGTTTCGAGTAGTAATCCGGCGATAAACTCCATAAATCTACAAAAAAGAGATTTAGAGTTTGTATTTGATTGGTAGTAGGAGTTAATAAAAACACCTCAAAAATCAAAAACCAAGTAAGGATTTCATTTATTTATTTAAACGTGCACCCTCAGATTAGCGAACTGCCAAAGGTTAAGGCAGTGTAAATCGGACATTTACTCACAACGTATAGTTGTTTTTAATTCGGGCACAAAGGTAGTAATAATTTACGAGTATTTACTGTATCACCACAAGAAAGAAACAAGATAACACTTTTATTGAACAAACTAAACAGAATAGCCTAACAAAGCGGGACAACCCGAATGCTAATTCAACAGAAAACCCAACTATTGAACTTCGTTTTCGTAATTATTCCCCGAAAAACGATACAGTTTGACAGTCAACACCTATTTTTAAGTAAGGTCACAGAATCTTGCATTTTCCAAAAAAAAGAGCTAAATTTGCGGGCGTTTAGCATAAGACGAGAAATAAAACATCAAACTATTATAATTTATATGAAATCAATGACTAAAAGCCCTTTACAAATTGCAAGGGCAAGTTACCAACCAAAGTTGCCAGCTGCTTTGCGTGGCAATGTTGTATTAAAAGAAGGTGCTGCTACCGAATCAATCGCTGATCAGGCTGACATCAAAAAGCTATTCCCTAACACTTACGGAATGCCTATTATTACTTTTGAAGCCGGCGAAAAGAAAGTAAATCCGGTAATTGGCGTTGGTGTAATTCTATCAGGTGGTCAGGCTCCGGGCGGACACAATGTTATTTCCGGTATATTTGACGGATTGAAAACATTGAATCCTAACAATAAGTTGTATGGTTTCCTTGGTGGTCCAAGTGGTCTGGTTGAACACCAATACATTGAACTTACCGAAGAAGTAGTGAAAGAATACCGCAACACCGGTGGTTTCGACATTATTGGTTCAGGTCGTACTAAATTAGAAGAAGAAGCGCAATACGAAGATGGTGCTGAAATCTGTAAAAAATTAGGTATCAACGCTGTCGTAGTTATTGGTGGTGACGATTCTAACACCAATGCTTGTGTATTGGCCGAATACTATCTTCAAAAGAAGACTGGCATTCAGGTTATTGGTTGTCCAAAAACAATTGACGGTGACTTGAAAAACGAAATGATTGAAACTTCATTTGGTTTTGACACTGCATGTAAAGTATACTCTGAGTTGATTGGTAACATTCAACGTGACGCCAACTCAGCAAAAAAATACTGGCACTTTATCCGCCTTATGGGCCGTTCGGCTTCACACATCACATTGGAATGCGCTTTGCAAAGCCAACCAAACATATGTATTGTGTCGGAAGAAGTGGAAGCAAACAACATGACGCTTAACGGTGTGGTAGACGATATCGTAAAAGTAATCGTAAACCGTGCTAAACACGAATTGAACTTTGGTACTATTTTGATTCCTGAAGGATTGATCGAATTCATTCCTGCAATGAAAACATTAATTGCTGAATTGAACGACTTGTTGGCTCACAACGATGACTTCGTGGCATTGATTACCGACGAAGAAAAACGTCAATACGTAAAAGGTATGTTATCACCGGTTAGCTCTGACATTTACCGTAGCTTACCAAAAGGCATTGCTAAACAATTGACTATGGATCGCGATCCACACGGAAACGTACAAGTATCATTGATTGAAACAGAAAAACTGTTGATCGAGATGGTGGCTAAACGTTTGGCTCAATTGAAAGCCGAAGGCAAATACAAAGGTAAATTCTCTGCTATCAACCACTTCTTCGGTTACGAAGGACGTTGTGCTATTCCATCAAACTTTGATGCTGACTATACTTATTCATTAGGTTATACTGCTTCAATTTTGATTTCGGAAGGTAAAACAGGTTATATGTCGTCTGTACGTAATCTTACTGCTCCTGCAGCCGAATGGATTGCAGGTGGTGTGCCGATTACTACAATGATGAACATGGAAAAACGCCACGGCGCCATGAAACCGGTAATTCAAAAAGCATTGGTTCGTTTGGACGGAGCTCCTTTCCAATTCTTCAAAGCAGTGCGCGAAGACTGGGCTGATGACAAAACAAGCTATATCTACCCGGGTCCGATTCAATACTACGGTCCAACTGAAGTATGCGACCAACCAACAAGAACATTAATGTTGGAACAAGGAAAAATCAAATAAAAGAGATAAATGCACTATTAAAACGGACTTGCCATATCGGCGAGTCCGTTTTTTATTGCCCCCAATAAGCATCTATTTATCGCAACAAAAGTGTATTTTTGCATTCATTAAACAAATGCATTTTCGCCAAATACGGATTATGAATTGTGCATTATAAATTATGAATTGTAAATTATGATTATCGTCCTCTCCCCTGCCAAAATACAAAACTTTGCTCCACAGCAACTGATAAACACGCACACTCAACCTTCGTTTTTGAAAGAAGCCGAAAAACTGGTACATGAAATCAGACAACTATCGGCCTACGAACTTTCAAAACTACTGAGCATAAATGCTAATCTGGGACAACTCAATGCCGACAGGTATTTCAACTGGAAGAAACCCTTTACACCCGACAATGCCAAGCAAGCCGTATTGGTTTTCAACGGAGAGGTGTTTCACGGACTGGATGCAAAGAGCTTCAACAACGACGACTTCGAATATGCCCAATCGCATCTATGCATTCTGTCCGGATTGTACGGTGCCCTCCTACCGCTGGATTTGATACAGCCCTACCGACTGGAAATAAGCACCAAACTACAAGTAGACACTGCCAAAGATATGTACGTGTTTTGGGGTGATAAGCTAACCAACTGGCTCAACAAAGCAGTGAATGCCAGCGGCAAGCCCAAGACGGTGCTCAACCTTGCTTCGGGCGAGTATTTCAAATCCATCAACCGCAACACCTTGAAAGGGGAGGTTATTGATTTCGAGTTTCTTGAAAACAAAGACGACCTGTATAAACCGATAGTAATGTACACTAAAAAAGCACGCGGACTCATGGCCCGATACGTAATTGATAACCGAATAGAAAACACCGAAGATCTCCGGGGGTTTTCGTCGGAAGGATACTGGTACAGCGAAAAACTGTCGAGCGAGAACAAGATGGTGTTTACAAGAGGATGAGATCAATTCATAATTGATAATGCATAATGCATAATTAAAGATATTGAGCCATTAAATTGGCAATATCCCGTAGAAAAAAGTAAAAAAAATAGGTACCAGAGGAGAAAGGCCGCGTGGCCGAAGTAAAAAGCCATACGGCCAAAGTAAAAGGCCATACGGCCGTGAACGAAAGCCGTGCGGCGGAATAGAAAAGCCATGCGGCCATCACCAAAAGCCATGCGGCGGAAGTAAAAAGCCACGCGGCTATTGACGGCAGAAGCAAAAAGGAGTTGGAAAGATAGAACCTCACTTGAATATCCCGAAGAAAAAAGTAAATATTCCCTACTACAGTTGACAAATGATGATTTGTGTGAGTTTTTTCGGTTTTTACACTTGACTAAAGACAAAATTAGGACAGGAATTGAGTTTTTACGCTTGACAAAAACTAAAAATGGAATATAAATGATGTGTTTACAGTTGACAAAACAGAATCCCGGAAAGAAAAAAGCATTTTTATACTTGTTGTTAACTATTCTTATACAAAAAAATGTGTTTTGTCAGTTGAAGTAGGACTATCAACTCGTAGAAAGTGAGTTTATACAAAAGAAGTTCGAAACTATCCAAAAAAAATGGGTTCTGTACTACCATTGCAGCCCAATGCCATCAACATTTATTTTCAAAACCTACCGGCGTAGACCTACAACGACCACTTTTATTTTCAGAAACAGATGGCGTAGGCCTACGCCGAAAAAAAATAATATTGACAATTTGTAGAAATGATCATTTATACGCAATTTTATTAAATTAAATTTCTACATTTGTATAAGCTTGAAATAATGGAAAACAACACGATTTAACCGGAATAAAAAAGAGCTAAAATTATGAATAATCTAATTTTTAAATGGCGCGATGAACTCATTCAGGTGAATATCGATGACATTGTTTACTTTCAAGCCGATGGTAATTACTCAATCATGATGTTAACTTCCAGAAAGGAGCAACTTCTTACTATAAATCTTTCGAAAGTGCAATTATAATGGTTGCACTTGGCGTGCTTAATTATTGTACAAATCAAGAAAATAAAGAACTAAGAAAACAAAATACAATTCAATCAAAAACAATTGATAGCTTAGAATTAATTACAGACTCATTACCAAAAAAAAATGCAATAATCTATAAAACTATTTGAAATGGTGTTTTCGCTTTTAATTACAAAATCTGAAAAATAAAATGCTAAACGAAAAACAATTAATTATTTCGGAAACTATATTGAATTTCATAAAAGAGAAAGAGAATATCGTCTCTAAATATGAATTGCAAAAATATCTTTTGAAAGATAGTTTTGAATCGAAAGAAATAGATGTAGTGACTTCATTTTTAGAAATCCATTATAAATTAATTGAGCCTTTTACAAAAATAATGATTAGTCATGAATATGAATACTTCAGGATAACTCCAGAAGGAAACAAAGCAATAAAAATAGGAATTGTAAAATATCTTGCACGAAAGGAAAAAGAAAACAAGAAAAGTAAGACTCCAATTATCATTTCAATTATTGCACTTGTAATTGCTGCAATTCAACCCGGAATAGCATTGTATAACCTTATTTGGGCCGAAAATAAAACAAAGAACAGCTATTATCAAGGAGAAAATGGAAATAACAATAATGATTCTATAATTAGCAAGATCCTCTCCGACCCTATTTTTGTCGAAAAGACGAAAGATATATTTAAGCATGACACTGTATTTTTAAATGAATTAAAACGAAATACGACTGACAACCGAACACCTAGCCCATAACACACGCCTCGGTCGGTTCCATTCAAAAAAAAAGCGTTTTCTCATTTGACAAGAAAATAAACACAAAATTCTCATTTCCAAATGTGGAGAAAAACGACTGATAAACTAAAACAAAAATAAATGACACTATTAATAATATTTGGAATAATTATTTTCATTGCATTTCAAGTTGAAAAAAAGGATAAGAAAAGTCATGGTGCTAAATCAACTAGTATAGCTTATCTTTTATGGGTATTTAGTGTCTTTGGTTTGTTGGGTTTACATAGATTTTATTTAGGGAAACATGGAACTGGCTTTCTATGGCTATTTACTGGTGGTTGTCTTGGAATAGGTGCTTTTATTGATTTATTTACTCTGGCGAATCAGGTTGAAAAATTCAATTCTAAAGTGAATCCACCAGCTGTCAATATAGACACAAAATTAAAAGCAAATCAAAATTCAACATACCTAAATAAACCTCACATAGCCCCAAAGATGGTCAATAATGACAATTCAATTATTGATGTCACTCCGACTTCATATAATCCTGACACAAATAACAATCTAAAAAGTAACTATTTAGGGGTTCCCTACTGGTCTCATCAATATATATATTCTTATTCTGAGATAAATAGTGCAACGGAAGGACAGAAAAGATTTTATGCAACTTTTAAGAACAGCTTTTTAAAAGGTGAATATCTCGATATACAGGACAACACAAATTATGCTTTCATTTTGTTGTTTGACTTATTAGATGAATATGATAATCACAAAGATATCTCCAAATTGGAAAGCCAACTAAAAAATTTAGGACTACATTATCCAAAAACAAAATCATATGGAATTTCATTTCTAATTCAGAAAATGGAAAGGTTCTCTAATTTAAGTGATGATTTAGTGGAGAAAATAATAGATGAAGAATACTATTCAGGATATTATCAAAGAAAATTAGGGAGTAAATATAAATCAAAACTGAAATTATCTCGAAGCGAAGAAGATTTATTCAACAACACAAGTTTCTCGGAAAGCAAATTCTCTAAAATTCCTGTTTTTACAGGTGAGATATTTCTATTGTTTTATAATTTATATAACTACTATCAAATTGAGTTAAACAAGAATAGCATAAGCATCGAAACTGAATTAAAAAGAATTGCAAATATTATTGCAAGAGAAAATCTCGGATTTACTGATGGACAATATGATCCAAGGCTTGCAATTTATAGAGAAATTTTGAATTCAATTTGGAAGTTCAGTGAAAATTTTATTCGAAAACACTATGGGATTAGTTTAAAGGCCTCGCCCTTTTCTTCTTATTATGTTTCGTCGAGCGTAGATTTATTGACAGAATCAATATTTTCAAAATTAAATACATACTTGGATTCTTATTCATATGAATTATTGACTATAGATAGAAATACTGAAATTGAATTGAATTTAATTCAAAACACCCGATGGAAAATTAGATTTGAAGAGCTAACAGCAAACTATCAGGAAAATTCAGCTCAATTCTTTGATGATATACTTTCTTTAGGAACAATAAATAAGAATAATCCTTCCGTAGAAAATATCTTTTTTGAAGCCTCAAAATTCATTTCAAAGAGTGATAAAGAGGTTGCACTAAAACTATATGTTTATTATCTACATTACGACCTTAAGTCAGCAATCTTTGACAATAAACAACTCACAAAAACAATACAAAAAAACTTATTTAAAACAAATGAACAGCTTCATCAATTTGAAGTTATTGTAAGTGAATTTATCAAAGATAAAGATTTAGATAAAGCTTTAGCGGGTATATCCAGTATTTACGCTATTAAAAGAAAGAAAATACAAATTGACACTGTTTTAATTAAAGAAGTACAAGAACAACACTCAGAAACTGTTGAGCTTTTAAATGAGTATCTTAAAGACGAATATGAAAATGATAATAACTCAGTCAAAACACAAGAGATAAATAATGACGAGATTGAAATTGAAATAACTCAAAAAAATGAAGTTTCCAATACTTCAATTTATCTGAGAGAAATTCCTTTCACTCCAATCCACATTTCAATCCTCGACACCTTTATAAAGAATAATTATGCCGTTCCTCAAAATGAACTAGAGGTATTTGCTAAGTCAAAAGGATTGTTCAAAAATCAACTTATCGAAAATATCAACGAAATTTGTTATGAAATTTTAGATGATGTTCTTATCGAAGATGAGGACGACTATAATACAATAAACCCACAATATTATCAAAGAATTTTAGCAGTATGATAAACGATATCAAACCAAAAGAAGCAACAGCAATTATCAATTCATTAATTGGTGGTGTAGTGCCTAGAATAGGAATTCAACATATTACTGTTGGACGATCAGAAGAAATTAACGCTCTTGTCTCTGCACTTGAAGATGTAAAGAATGGACACAGCATGGTTAAGTTTTGGATAGGAGATTTCGGTTCTGGGAAGTCTTTTATGCTTCACTTACTAAATACAGTAGCATTAAAACAAAAGTTCGTTGTTGCAAATGCTGACTTTACTCCAGATAATCGCCTTTATTCTAATGATGGAAAAGGTGTCGCCCTTTATTCTGCCTTAATAGATAATTTAGCAATTCAGACAAAGCCAGAAGGAGGAGCATTATCAACATTATTAGAAAAATGGATTGAGCAAATAATTACAAAAACGGCAAATGAAAACAATATATCATTGACAGAAATTAGAAATGAACAATATCTAAATCTTATTCAAAATAACATTATGAAGACCATTAATGAAATTACCGAAGTCGGTGGATTTGATTTTGGTATGGTTGTTATGAAATACTATGAAGGATATATCAAAGATGACGAGCAACTTAGAAGAAACGCATTGAAATGGCTTAAAGGTGAGTATAATACAAAAACAGAAGCTAGACAGGATTTAGGAGTTAGAGAAGTAATTAACGACTTAAACTACTATGATATGCTTAAAAACTTCTGTAAATTATTTGTAAGTATGGGATACAGTGGATTTATGGTAAACTTAGATGAAGCGATAAACCTATATAAAATCTCAACTTCAACGATGAGAGAGAAGAACTATGAAAAGATACTTACAATTTATAATGACTGTTTTCAAGGAAAAGTTGCAAATCTATTCTTCAATTTTGCAGGGACTAGAGAGGTGTTAGAAAATGAGCGCAGAGGTTTTTTTAGTTATAGTGCCTTAAAGACTAGACTTGAAACAAATAAATTTGAAACCGCAGAAATTAGAGACTTTGCTCAACCAGTAATTCGTTTAATGCCTCTTAACCATAACGAGATATTTGTTTTACTAAAGAAATTGAAAGCAATTTTTGACTACAATTACAAAACAGTAATAGATATTTCTGATACCGATATTCAGCAGTTTATGGAAGAAATGTTCAATAAACCTGGAGCGACTGAATTTCTAACCCCAAGAGAAGTAATTCGGGATTTTCTAAATATACTGAATATACTTCGACAAAATCCAAGTGTTGATAAGAATCAACTTTTTGGAGAGTTGGAAATTTCAGATGAAAGACCCAATGATGTTTCATTAGATAACATAGAAGAACTATAATGTCATTTGATCTACTTTCAGAACCGATACGAAAATATATACGTGATAAACGTTGGGAACAATTGCGCCCAATACAGACAGCTGCTATTAGTAAGATTCTTACAACAGATAGCAACTATATTTTAGCATCAAGAACAGCATCTGGTAAAACAGAGGCGGCATTCCTTCCAATACTTTCAAAAGTTGATTTTAATGAACTGGGTGTACAAGTACTTTACATTTCACCATTAATTGCATTGATAAATGACCAGTTTTATAGAATTGAAGAGCTCTGCAAGTATCTTGACGTAACAGTTACAAAGTGGCATGGAGAAGCAAACAAAACTCTCAAAGATAGAATTATAAAACAACCTAATGGAGTCATTTTGATAACTCCCGAATCATTAGAAGCTATGTTCGTAAACAAGCCTTTTAATGTAAAACAACTTTTCTCAAATCTAAAATACGTGGTCATTGATGAAATTCACTCTTTTATTGGCAATGACAGGGGAACTCAATTGAAATCTATTTTATCAAGATTACAAGATATAAATGTTGGTAATTATAAAATAATCGGTTTATCTGCAACCATTGGAGATTATGATGAAGCAAAAAAGTTTACCGGTGATGAGAAGAACACCAAAGTTCTATTAGATAGATCATCAAAAGAAACAAATGCAGTTTTCCGTTATTTTAAAACCGAAAGCACAGAGTTGCCATTAGAGTTACTTAAAGACTTATATATTGAAACTAAAGATAATAAAGTTTTGATATTTCCTAATAGCAGAGGACGTGCAGAAGAGGTAGCAGTCAAACTCAGAAAAATTTCAGATCGAGTAAACGGACATCCAAATTATTTTTCACATCATTCATCGGTTGATAAAGAAGTTAGAGAATATGTTGAGTATTTTGCAAAAAACAATAACCGACAAAACTTTTGTATTTCCTGTACATCAACACTAGAACTAGGTATTGATATTGGAACAGTAGATGAAGTAGTTCAAATTGACTCAACTCATAGTGTTTCATCATTAATTCAAAGAATTGGACGAAGTGGAAGAAAAGATGGTGAGAGCAGTAATCTCTATTTGTACGCAACAGACAAATGGAGCTTACTCCAATCTTTAGCGTGTTGGTTGTTATATAAAGAAGGATTTATAGAGCCACCACAAACAACTGAAAAACCATATGATATATTATTGCATCAAGCCTTATCTATAACAAAAGGACATTCTGGAATACCATTAAATGATCTGTCTAAACAATTAAAAGAGAACTTTGCATTTAATCAAATCGACACTCTTGAAATTAAGGAGATTCTTAATCATTTGATTGAAATTGATTATTTAGAAAGGTTACGATACGAAGTTATCATTGGCGTCGAAGGTGAGAAAGTTGTAAATAGCAGAGAATTTTATAGTGTATTTAAAACAGAAGAAAATTTTAAAGTCATAAATGCAGGAAATACAATTGGACAAATTCCATTTTCTCCGCAAATTATTGAAGATGAAAATCTTCTTCTTGCAGCTAAAATATGGAAAATTAAGTTCGTTGATTTTAAATCCAAGAAAATAGAAGTAATTCCAGCTAAAGATGGAAAGAAACCAATGTTCTTTGGCTCTGGCGGACTCATTAATCCAAGAATTCGTGAGAAGATGCTCGAAATACTTTTTTGTTCAACAAACTTTGATGTTTTAGACGAACCAAGTGACGATCAAATTCAAGAATTACGAAAAGACTTTTCCGTATTTGATATTAATGACACTCAACTTGAAAGACCATTACTTTCAACTGAAAAGCATTTGCAGCTATTCACTTTTACAGGCACTCGGATAAATAGAACAATTCAATTATTGCTAAACATTGCTGGTATTAAAAGCACTTTAGATGATAGTTGTAGTGGATTTGACATTGAAGTTACTAAAGACGAACTACTAAGCAACTTCGGGAAACTAACGCATCCGATTTCTCAAATTGATAATCATATAACAGATCTTTTAGAGAATACACCTACTTTATTAGATTTCTCAAAATGGGGAATCTATTTGCCGAAAAAGTATCAAGTAAAACTTATAAAAGACAAATACTTTGATATTGAAAATACAGAAAAGTTACTAAATCAAATGAGAATAATTGAAAATAGATAACTATTTCTTAATCGCAAAAAAAGCAAAAAAAAAGCCACAGCAAGCGAGAGTATATTTTCAAAAGTCTTGCAGTGGCTTTTATAGCTTTTTGAAAATAGGCAGAGCGGCTAGCTAATGAAAGTTGAAAGACGGGAGTTCGGAATTCCGATTCCGAATAACAAATCCTCTTATCCACACTATTGAAAAATCGCAATCGGAATTGCGATCTCCCGAAAAAAATAAATCGGCTGAATTTCATTTCTGAAACTCAGCCGATGCTATATCTACCCCACTATTAATTGAGCATCAGATGAAGACTCAAAAACGCTTTTCGGTCTACTGACGAACACTTTTATTCTCAATAGGCTGTATCATTCTGATGAAGCTTATGTATCTTAAGCGAATTTTAAGCATAACAATAGGTATTATAAATAATCAACAAGTTATCTTTGTATCATACTAAAAAAGAAAACAATATGATCTCAGCAACTCACATCCATGCCATGGTTATTCACTTCCCCATCGCACTCCTTATGGTGGGCTTTTTATCGGAAGTACTTGCATTAATCATCAAAAAAGATTTTTTTAAAAATACGGCCTTTTTTCTTTTACTTCTTGGTGCATTAGGAGCAATTGTAGCATATATTAGCGGAGGTTATGCGGGCGAAGGTATAGAAGATGGTCCACTGAAACAACCCATAGAATTGCATGAGGGTGCTGCCACGTTAACGCTTTGGCTCTCCATTATTACAGCATTGTTTAGAGTTGTGCTTTATTTTTTCAACTATAACAAGGTGTGGACAAAATGGCTTGGTATTCTTTTGTTTACTGTATTGATAGGATCTGTTACACGAACAGCTTATTTGGGCGGACAATTAGTGTATTCTCACGGAGCAGGAGTTGAACTGACTTTACCTGAATTAAATAATTCATCGCCGGAAGAATAAAGTGAATGATTACCTTTGCCTAATTAATCTAATAACATATCGAAAATGAGATTACTGATTGTAGAAGATGAAGCAGCTATAGCTAACTTTATTAGCGAAGGATTAAAAGAGGAGGGCTTTGCTGTTGATGTAGCGGACAATGGGAAAAAGGGGTTACAACTTGCGTTTGATTTTATCGATGAATATGATGTGATATTGCTTGACTGGATGTTGCCCGGAATGAGCGGAATTGAAATTTGCAGAAATATAAGAAAGGAAAATAAAACAGTCCCCATTATTTTTCTCACAGCAAAAGACACCGTAGACGATGCTGTTTTTGGGTTGGAAACTGGTGCTAATGATTATATACGTAAACCGTTTTCGTTCGAAGAATTGCTTGCTCGCATTCGTGTGTTATTACGCACAAAAGAGAATGAAATGGTAATTTTTAGTGCTGAAAACATTCAACTAAACATTGAAAAACATTCTGTTACTAAGAATGGAAAACCGATCGGTCTCACTCAAAAAGAATTTGCTTTACTCGAATACTTTTTGCGTAATAAGGGAAAAGTATGCAGACGAACCCGCATCATTGAAAAAGTATGGGACATCCATTTCGACTACGATAACTCAGTTATTGATGTTTATATAAATGCACTGCGAAAAAAATTAGACGAACCGGGTAAACCTTCACTAATAACCACTGTGAGAGGTGTAGGTTACACAATTGATACAGAAGAATGAATCTTAAATTTAAACATAGAATAGCATTATTCAACACGATTGCCGTTGCAGCTACAACGGCAATCGTGTTTATTGTCATCAGTTTTGTACTAAACAAAGCTTCGTATGCGCATTTAGATGATGATCTTTTATTGGAGAAAGAAGAAGTATTCAGCAATTTAGACTGGCATCGCGATTCCATTATTATCAATAAAATGCCCGAGTGGGATGAAGCCGAACATAACAAGATTGAAGTGAATCCAACTTTCTTACAAATAGTAGATACGAAAGGAATAGTTGTATTTCATTCTTCCAATTTACTCAAAGATCAATTTCTATTTAATCCCCATATTAAACAGGAAACATTTTATAATGGTGAAATCAATAAACAAAAAATCCGATTAGGCCAGTTCCCAATTGCGACTGAAAACGGAACAATTATTGGACAATTGACCATTGCCATCTCTCAACAGGAATCGTATAGTATGCTTAATAGTTTACTGTGGGTATTACTGATTTCATTTCCAATTGTGCTTATCGTGCATTTTATCGTATCATCTCTGGCTGCCTCACGATCCATTCAACCTGTTCATCAATTGATAAAAACGGCATCACACATCAGCGATTCGAATATTGAAACACGATTAACGCTGCCCAAACGAAAGGATGAGCTCTATAAACTTACCCAAACAATCAACGAATTACTCGCGAGAATAGAAAAAAGCATGCATCAGCAAAAGCAATTTACAAGTGATGCGTCGCACGAGATAAGAACTCCCCTTACCGCTATAAGAGGAACGCTGGAAGTGTTGATTCGCAAACAGCGTGAGCCAAAAGTGTATGAAGAAAAAGTAACCGATATCATTCAGCAAGTCGACCGTATGAATAGTTTACTTGATCAACTTTTACAACTTGCCCGTATTGAATCGGGTGTTGCCGTTGCCAAAAAAGAAACCATTTATTTACATACAATTGCGGATTCATTTATTTCAGAATGGAATGAAATAGCTGCGCCGAATAAAATCAATATTCATATTGCAATTGATAAAGAAGTTAGCATAACAGCGGATAAATTTTTCATCGAACTAATAATTGACAACTTGATGAGCAATGCCATTAAGTATGGAAATGAAAATGGCAATGTCTTTTTAGTTTGGGATAGTACGTTGAAAATACTTTATGTAAAAGATGACGGTATTGGCATCTCGTCACACGATCTTCCATTTATTTTTAATCGCTTTTATCGAGCCGATGAATCTCGTAGTTCCATTATCAAAGGAAATGGACTTGGGCTTTCCATTGTAAAAAAACTGTGCGACTTGCAAAACATTCATTTGGTTGTTGATAGTAAGCCCAATCAAGGTAGTACCTTCACATTGCAATTCCCGGAGTAATACCGTTTGCACAAACAATATAGTCCAATTTCGACTTCGTCTCATTGATACTATTTGTTTGAAGCAACGGCATTAACAACAGTAGACATAAAAAATGACTTTGGGTCATTTTATATGTACAGTTAGTATTATTTTCTTAAGCAAATCTTAATAATACCACAAGGTTATTTGAAGACGTATACCAATATCTTTGTATTATCAATTATAAGTCAAACAAAGTAAATATTGGACAAAATGAAAAAAACAACAATCATTATCTCTCTTGCAGCTATTACTTCATTGTCATTACTGCAATCATGCAACGGTAAATCGCAAGCGAATACTCAAATGCAAAAACCAGCAACAGAATCTACTTCAAATGAAAAAGAAGACGCTGAAGGAAAATCAGACAAATTGACAAGCCCGGAGGCAAACGCAACCAACATACAAAATATGCAGGCTGCCTTTAAAGGAGAAACTACGGCAAGTGCAAAATATGCAGCTTACAGTAAAAAAGCAGAGGCAGAAGGGCATCACCAAATTGCATTGCTATTCCTGGCCGCTTCCAAATCTGAAAAGATTCATGCTACTAATCACAAAGCAGTGATTGAAGATGCCGGACAAAAGACACCTGCCATTACTCCGGAATTTACTGTAAAGACAACTGCGGAGAACTTGAAAGATGCAATTGCAGGAGAAAGTTACGAAGTCAGTACCATGTATCCTGAGTTTCTGAAAAATGCAAATACTGCTGGAAATCAACTGTCGTTAATGAGTTTAAACTATGCCTACAAAACAGAACAAAAGCATAAACCACTTTACGAGAAAGCATTGGCTGCTTTACAAAATAATACTGTAAAATCATTAGCATCGGTTTACTATGTATGCCCTACTTGTGGCAATACTTACGATACAAGTGCTCCAAAACGCTGTGGCATATCTATGACCAGTTCGGAGAAATTTATCAAGATTGCAAATCTTGAGTCGTAAACTTAGCTTACTCTAGTGAGATAAAAGCCTCCGAAGCAATTCGGAGGCTTTTGTTTTTTTACAAAAACAGTAAATATATTTTCAGACAAAAACCGGAGCATCAAACTCCCCTTGCATCATTTTATTTTAATCGCCCAAAAAGCAGAGCGGCTGGTGAATGGAAGTTGAAAGGCGGGAGTTCGGAATTCCGAATAACAAATCCTCTTATTCGCACGATTGAAAAATCAGAATTGCGATCTCCCGACAAAAATAAATCGGCTGAGTTTCAAAAATGAAACTCAGCCGATTCTATATTTATACTATCAGAAAACTATTTACTGATTACTGTTCACTGATAACTGAAAAGATTACTGATTACTGTTCTTTGCTTTAAAAGCCAGCGCGTACATTTTCATTTGTTTTACCATAGCCACCAAACCGTTGGAGCGAGTTGGAGAAAGATGCTCGCGTAGACCAATTTTATCGATAAAATACAATTCGGTGTTGATAATTTCGTCGGGAGTATGCTTGGTAAGCACCTGAAATTAGAAACGACAAGGAACGGTTGTTTTTTTTACTGGAAATACGAGTTTAAAGAAACGGTCGGGGGTATTTACAAACGAACTGTAAATACCCCCCGACAATTATTCAAAT
>Ga0209540_10001263_pt1 | contig 19730 bp, 15 predicted proteins | sample BarGraIncu01121A_FD_184501 | JGI IMG/M metagenome (GOLD analysis project Ga0209540, IMG submission 184501) | Arctic peat soil microbial communities from Barrow, Alaska - Barrow Graham LP Incubations 011-21A (SPAdes) (version 2) | ecosystem: Environmental > Terrestrial > Soil > Wetlands > Peat... | reverse complement strand
ATAAGCATTGGCGCTATTGTAACCCCTTCTACATTGCTTTCGACCATACGTTCAGCCAATAAAATAAAACTCGATTTCAGTGTTCCCGAAAAATACGGCTCCGAAATAAAAACCGGAATGAAAGTGAAATTCAGTATGTATAATAATGTAGACTTATACGATGCTACCGTTATTGCCACTGAACAAGGCATAGATGCAAATACCCGTAACCTGAAAGTAAGAGCCGTAGTGAATAGCCAATCGAAGGAATTAATTCCTGGAGCTTTCAGCAATGTCTTACTTCGGTTGAGTGAAAATAAAAATGCTTTGATGATTCCCACGCAAGCTATTATTCCACAGGAACAAAATAAAAGTATTATTGTGGCTAAAAACGGAAAGGTACATTTTATTGTAGTCAAAACAGGAATTCGCAATGCAGCAAATATAGAAATAACCGAAGGAGTTCAAATTGGTGACACCATTATTACTTCAGGTCTACTTTTCCTAAAAGAAGGAGCGAAGCTAAGCTACTCAACTATAATAAAGTAGACAAGTAGACAAGTAAACAAATAGACTGAATTCATTGATGTTGTGGAATATTGAGAAATAGCAAAATATTGCATTTTTTTTCGTACTTTGCTTGTGCAGTCAACTCGTGTACTTGTCAACTCGTTTACTAATTGCTTTTTCTGTATTATGAATTGTACTTTATGAATTATTAATTACAACATTTCTAATGATTATATCCGATATTGCACTGAAACGCCCGATAGGCTCCATAGTATTAAGCCTGATTATTATTCTGATGGGTGTGGTAGGTTTAAGTTTCCTGGGGGTAAGGCTTTACCCCGCTATTGATCCGCCTGTAATTACTGTACAAACAAGTTATACGGGAGCCAATGCTGAAATCATTGAATCGCAGATAACAGAACCGCTTGAAAAGAACATTAACGGGATAGAAGGAGTAAAATCCATTTCGTCACAATCTTCGACCGGACAAAGTACCATTACAGTAGAATTTAATCTGGGAGCTGATTTGGAAAAGGCCGCCAATGATGTGCGCGATAAAACTTCACAAGCGATGAGAAGTCTACCTCAGGATATTGATTCGCCACCTACCGTTACCAAAGCGGATGCCAACGGTGATCCCATCATTATGCTAACGGCTCAGAGTACTAGCATGAATGCAATAGAACTTAGCGATTATGCTGAAAATGTTTTACTGGAGAAATTGCAAACCATTCCCGGAGTAAGTTCCGTTTCTATTTACGGTCAACAGAAACCTGCTATGCGTCTGTGGCTTGATCCAGGCAAAATGACTGCCTATAAACTTACCGCATCCGATATAAATACTGCACTATCAAAAGAAAACGTGGAGATGCCGGGAGGTAAGATACGTGGCAGCACTACAGAACTTACCGTAAAAACTTCAGGCAGATTAGTAACTGAAGAGGACTTTAATAACCTGATCATCAAACAAACCGATAATCAGGTAGTCAGACTAAATGATATTGGTGAAGCAGTGCTTGGTCCTGAAAGCGAAGAATCTGGATCAACAATAAATGGAAATACCGGTGTGATGCTGGCTTTAATTCCTTTACCGGGAGCAAACGATATACAGATTGCCGATGAATTCTATAAACGATTGGATCAGGTAAAACAAAATCTACCTAAGGGAATGGAACTCAATATCGGGCGGGATAAATCGATATTTGTAAGACAATCGGTTACGGATGTGCTTGAAACGCTTCTTATTGCCATCTCTCTGGTGGTGATGATTATTTTTTTATTCTTCCGTAACTGGATTATTGCACTACGTCCGTTGATAGATATTCCGGTTTCGCTCATAGGTACCTTTTTTATCATGTACCTTTTCGGCTTTTCTGTCAATGTGCTTTCGCTTTTGGGAATTGTGCTGGCCACTGGTCTGGTTGTTGACGATGGAATTGTGGTCACCGAAAATATATTCAAACGAATAGAGAAAGGAATGGATAAAATGCAGGCCGCTATGGAGGGAACCCGCGAAATATTCTTTGCTGTTGTCTCTACATCACTTACACTGGCCATTGTATTTATTCCGGTTATTTTTTTACAAGGTTTCACTGGCCGCTTATTCCGTGAATTTGGTATAGTCGTAGCCACTGCAGTATTAATCTCCGCCTTTGTTTCTCTAACACTAACGCCTGTTCTAAACGTTTTTCTAGGCGGATCGGCTTCCCATCATTCTAAGTTTTATCTGGCTACCGAACCGTTCTTTTTGAATGTAGAAAAAAAATATAAACGACTACTTACTTTTTTTATTCAGAATAAATGGATTTCATTTGCCATTCTGGGAATATGCGTTGTACTTATCTTTAGCATTTCCACCACTTTAAAATCGGAACTGGCACCACTAGAAGATCATAGTTTTATCAGAACCAGTATAACTGCCCCCGAAGGAACAGAATATAATACTACCAAAGATATAATAGATAAAGTTGCCAAAATAAACAGTGATTTGGGTAGTGATGCAAAATTCACCCTGGCACGATATGGAGGTGGACATAGCTCCAGTGTAAATACCGGATCTGTAATGACCTTTCTTTCGGAACCTAACGAACGAAAAACATCGCAAAAAGAGATCTATCAGAAATTGTCGAAGATTTATGATACTATACCCGATGCCCGTATTATTGCCAGTCAGGAACCAACTATTACCACATCCAATTCCAGAGGATTGCCGGTACAATTTGTCTTGCAGAATCTTGATTTTGATAAAATACAAAAGATATTGCCTACCTTTTTAGATGAAGCTCGAAATAGTCCTGTATTCAGCAATGTTGATGTAGATTTAAAATTCAACAAGCCAGAATTAAATATTAAGGTTAACCGATTAAAAGCCAACAGTCTTGGAATAAATGAAAAAGATGTTTCAAATGCGCTGGATTTAGCGTACAGTGGAAGTAGATACGGATATTTTTTACGGAATAACCGACAATATTATGTAGTAGGACAGGTGGCTCGCGAAGACAGAAGTACACCGGCTGATTTATCATCCTTATACGTGCGTTCCGGTACAGGTAATATGATACAATTGGATAATCTTGTTACTATAAAGGAAAACAGTAAACCACCGATATTATATCATTTCAACCGGTATAAATCGGCAACGGTTTCTGCTAACTTAGCCGAAGGAAAAACGTTGGGTGAAGGAATAGATGAAATGCAAAGAATAGCCACTAAATTATTGGATACTTCTTTCACCACAGCACTAAACGGTGCATCAAGAGATTTTGCTGAAAGTAATTCGAATATCTCGTTCGCTTTGATATTGGCTCTTTTGCTTATCTATTTAATTCTGGCAGCACAGTTCGAAAGTTTCCGCGATCCTTTTATTATTATGCTTACTGTGCCTATGGCTATTGCCGGAGCGATGCTTTCGCTCTGGGTATTCGGCCAGACTTTAAATATCTTTTCCGAAATTGGAATGATTCTGCTGATTGGAATTGTAACTAAAAACGGTATTTTGATAGTTGAATTTGCCAATCAGAAACGGAAACTGGGAATGAATAAAAGACTGGCTGCCTTTGAATCGGCTTCAGCACGTTTTCGCCCTATATTAATGACTTCATTGGCTACAATATTCGGAGCATTGCCTATTGCACTAGCTTTAGGTGCAGGTTCATCGAGTCGTATTCCTTTGGGAATTGTGGTTGTGGGTGGATTGTTCTTTTCATTGATGCTAACCTTATTTGTTATTCCGGTGACTTATATTGTGATGTCGAGCAAAAGGAAGAAATAAAAATAATTTCCAATTTAGTATAAGTCAATGAATTTACTTGTTTTTATAAAAGCAAATTAGAACATCGACAATAATATATAAAATCATGAGAATCCTAACAATCCTGTTTTTAATTATATTGTGCTTCACTGCCAATGCTCAGAAAGTACTTACAGTAGAGGAAGCAGTGAATATAACCTTGAAAAACAACTTCGACATATTAGTATCACGCAATGTTGTCAACATAGCAAAAGTAAACAATACAGCCGGTAATGCAGGCATGTTACCAACTGTAGCAGTAACCGGCTCGGGAAATTATGGACTAAACAATGTTCATCAAAAGCTTTCGGGTGGAACTGAAAATAATTATCCTTCTTCGACAAGTTCATCCGTAAATGCCGGTGCCGAACTTTCATGGACATTATACGATGGTGGAAAAATGTTTATTACTAAGAATAAATTGAATGAAGTGGAAGCACTTGGAGAAATTCAGTTTAAAGACAAGGTGCTCCAGACATTATATAGTACGATAGCTGCCTATTATGATGTTGTGAGGCAAAAACAACAGTTGAATTCGCTGAATGAATCACTGAACTATAACCATGAAAGGGTTAGTATAACACAGGCAGGATATAATGCTGGCTCCCTGCTGAAATCGGATTTGCTTATGGCCAAAATTGATTTGAATGTGAGTATGGAAAATGTTATTAATCAACAATTTTCAATCGATGCAGCAAAAAAGACCTTGAATTTATACTTAGGACAAAATTCCGAAACTGCTTTTGAAATTTTAGATACTATCCCGCTTACATATTCTCCCGTTAAAAGCGAATTATTGAATAAACTGAATTCGTCTAATACTAATATTCTGTCCTTTCAAAAGCAAATAGATATTTCTCAGTTAACCATTGATGAAAGTCGGAGTTTTTATCTGCCCAGAGTTAATTTCAATGCAGGTTATTACATATCACAAACTACTAATTCTCATGGGTCGATATTAAATAACTTTTCTACTGGCCCACAAGTAGGAGGGACGGTAGTAATTCCGCTTTATAGTGCCGGCGAAAACAAACGAAAAGTCTCTACTGCAAAACTTCAGGTTCAATCGGCCGGATATGACCTTCAGAACATTAAATTACAAGTGAATTCTATATTGGAAAATACTTTGACGGAATTTGAAAACCAACAAAGTTTGTTGAAAATAGAAAAAGAAAATAACGAACTTACCAAAGAAAATATTCAAATCAGTTTAGACCGGTTAAGACTTGGACAAACTACCTCTCTCGAAGTTCATCTGGCTCAGGAAGAATATGTTCAATCCTGCACCCGTCTGATTAATTTTAAATACAATCTCAAAATAGCCGAAACAAAATTAAAACAACTTGTTTCATCTTTATAAAAAAAACTTCAAAGAGAACGAACTACCTTTGAGAGTTTTGTTTAAGTAAGCTTACCACAAAAACTCTTTAGTACTACCACTTGCAAAAGTTTCATCTATGTTCATGTGTGAAAGATGTAACTTTCAAATAAAATTATGTAACACATTAGAGATTAATTATCCTGACCTTTGTTTCGTGAAAATAAATTCACAAATAAAAGCCATTAAAATGAAAAAGCTAAAGATGAGTATGATCACAGCAGCAATGTTGTTATTATTTGTCCCTGCACAAATGAAAGCAGAGAACGAAAAAAGTACAGCTTCAATTGCCGGAGTTACGAATGTGGAAACTAAATCAAATGCTATTGCAGAAACTGATGCTATCGAATTAGCAGAATCAAACGCTCAACTTGCCAGACTGGAAGAAATCAACGCAATGGATATGTCAACTTTAAGTAAATCTGAAAAGAAAGAATTACGTGAAGAAGTTAAATCGATAGAAAAAGATCAACAACGTTGGGGTAGAAGAGATCGCGAAAGACGTGGAAACAGTGATTATGATGGTCGTAGTGATAATAACTATCGTCGTCATGGCGGAGGTGAAATCTTTATTTTTGGCGGAGGTGGCTTACTTCTATTGATATTACTATTACTTTTACTTTATTAATCGTAGACTTCAAATAATTGGAGTTATTTGAAAATATGAATTATAAAAAAATGCCCGTCGATTTTTCGACGGGCATTTTTTATTGTAATCGTTTTCAAGTGATAATTGTTTACTGATAACTGATAAAACTCTTATTCTAAGTCCATTAATATATCGTCTTGCATCACAGCTTGTCCCGCAACAACAGAAATACTTTTTATCACACCGCTTTTCTCAGCCAGAATATTATTCTCCATTTTCATTGATTCCATCACTAATAATGTATCACCTTCTTTTATTGTAGCACCCACAGCTACAACTACACGGACAATGCTTCCGGGGAGTGGCGATTTAATAGCATTAGCACTTGGTTTTGAAGAAGAAGATACAGGAGCTGCTTTTACCGTAATTTTATTTTCTCCGGGTTTGGTTTGCACTTCTTTACGAACCAGGATAGGCGTTTTCAAAGTGTTTACTTCTTGTTCCAACCCAACTAAATACGACTTACCATTTACTTCTATATCGGCTTTGTTGCCTTCTACCGATTTGACATTCACGCTATATGAAATGCCATCTATCGAAAATTTGAATTTCTTCATAATATGTTATCTGATATTATTATTTATACCGTAAATTTTTGAACTCCAGGGAGAATAACGTCTTTCGATACGTTTGATAGTAATAATATTACTTTCATTATCGTGAACCTCGTCATAAAACAGGTGTAAAGCCATGGCAATAGCTACAATATCGGCTGAAGGAATTTCACCTCTTTTACTTAAGAGATCGGTAACCTTACCTGATTTGGATTTATCTCCTTTTATTAATTTAAAGGTAATAAATGAAATACCCAAAACAACAACCATTCCGAAAAATATTTCTAGTATCATAGGGCTTAATTATAAAGGTATATTACAGTGTTTCTTAGGTGGATTAACTACTTTCTTGGTTTGCAAAGCCTGGAATGCACGAATCACACGGAAACGTGTATTGCGTGGTTCAATGATATCATCGATATAACCATAAGATGCAGCTTGATAGGGATTCGCAAACTTCTCTTTGTATTCGTTTACCTTTTCGCTGATAAATGCTGCCTTACCTTCGGGATCGTTAATTGCAGAAATTGCACGTCCTTCCAAAACTTCAATAGCACCTGCAGCACCCATTACAGCAATTTCAGCCGTTGGCCATGCGTAGTTAAAATCTCCACGCAATTGTTTACAACTCATTACGTCGTGTGCACCACCATAGGATTTACGAAGGGTTACAGTTACTTTAGGCACAGTGGCTTCACCATAAGCAAACATTAATTTTGCACCATGTGAAATAATTCCTGCGTATTCCTGACCCGATCCGGGTAAAAATCCGGGAACATCCACCAGAGTAAGAACAGGAATGTTGAAGGCATCGCAGAAACGAACAAAACGTGCAGCTTTACGTGCAGCATCGCAATCCAATACACCGGCCAGAAAATTAGGCTGATTGGCAACAATACCGGTAGGAGCACCGTCGAAACGTGCAAAACCTACAATAATGTTACGTGCATAATGACGATGAACTTCTAAAAACTCATCGTTATCCACTATGGAATGAATCACGTCCTTCATGTCGTAAGGCAGATTCGGATTGTCAGGAATGATAGCGTTAAGTGAATCTTCCAAACGATTTATCGGATCGGTGTTTTCGAACAAAGGCGGTTCTTCCAGGTTGTTTTGTGGTAAATAAGACAGCAATTTGCGGATAAGCATCATGCCTTCTTCTTCGTCTTCAGCTTTGAAGTGCGACACGCCGGATTTGCGTGAATGCACATCGGCGCCACCCAGGTCCTCGGTCGAGATATCTTCACCTGTTACCGATTTCACAACTTTTGGTCCGGTTACGAACATGTAGCTGTTTTCTTTTGTCATCAGCACAAAGTCGGTGAGGGCAGGAGAGTATACGGCACCACCGGCACAAGGTCCGAAAATAGCTGAAATCTGAGGAATAACACCGGAAGCAAGGATATTGCGTTCGAAAATTTCTGCATATCCGGCCAGCGAAGTAACGCCTTCCTGGATACGGGCACCACCCGAATCGTTGATACCTATCATTGGACAACCCATTTTCATTGCCATATCCATTACTTTACAAATTTTCATAGCCATTGTTTCGGACAATGAACCACCAAATATTGTGAAGTCTTGCGCAAAAACATACACAGTACGACCATCGATAGTTCCATGACCGGTAATTACTCCATCACCGAGGTATTTTTCATTTTCCAGTCCAAAATTGTTGCAACGGTGTGTTACAAACATGTCTAATTCTTCGAAACTTCCTTCATCCAGCAACATTTCTAAACGTTCACGTGCTGTGAACTTTCCTTTAGCATGTTGCGATGCAATTCTTTTAGCACCACCTCCCAATTTGGCTTGAACGCGCAAATCGATGAGGTTTTTGACCTTTTGTTGATTTTCCATTTTTATATATCTGAAGTTTTTGGCTGTTGTTTATTGTTACAAAATCACGTGTAAGTAACAATCAGCCAATTAACTGATTTTCTAATTATTTGTTTGGATCTTCGCAAAGTTCTGTCAACACACCAAAAGTAGATTTTGGATGCAGAAAAGCAATCTTTAAACCTTCAGCACCTTTACGTGGAGTTTTGTCTATCAACAATACGCCTCGTTCGGCAGCCAAATCCAGTTTAGCCTGTAAACCTTCAACTGCAAATGCAATATGATGTATGCCTTCGCCTTTCTTTTCGAGAAATTTTCCTACTGGTCCTTCAGGATCGGTCGATTCCAATAATTCGATTTTGGTTTGACCTACTTTAAAAAAAGCGGTTTTTACTTTTTGTTCAGGAACTTCTTCCACAGCATAACATTTTAATCCCAATACATTTTCGTAGTAAGGAATAGCCAATTCGAGGCTTTTAACTGCAATGCCTAAATGTTCAATATGAGTCGGTTTCATAAAAATAAAAATATAATAGTTTAATAATTTGGTTCGAAGAATCTGATATGAAAATTGCTAATTTATTTATTCTGAATAAAACTAATTACTGAAATTTTTCCTTATTTCAAATAAAGTGCAAATTTACATCAATTATTCTTCATTATCAACGAAATAGACAATAATTTTTAATCTTTTTACTTATTGTTGATTATCAGAAAGATAGGATGAATATACTAAAAACTGTACGAAAAACCTTAAAGAGTAAGCATTACCTTTGAGAGTTTTGAAAATAATAAGAAAAACTTCAGCATTTATTAAAACTCTTTGGGTTCTTCTTACTCCAAAAGGTTTATACAAAAAACTGACCAAATTGGACAATCTTTTTATAGAATCACTTGGATTGCGCAGTTTTACACTCTGAGACTAAAACTGAGGACGTTTGCAAATTCCCATGGAACATTCCTGATTATCAGAATCAGTTACAACTGGAATAAACCTGCCTACCTGCGGCAGTCCGTTTTATCAGTATAGTACCAAATGGTGGAAATAATTTAATCCAAACAACAAATCCGCACCCTTTGAACATCAAAACAAGTTTATATATCCGGCTGAATGTGGGAAGAGCCATCTCGAATATTGTCTTAAAACCTGAATAAAAGTATACAAAAAACCCGGTCTAACATTAAGTCAGACCGGGCTTTTCCTTCAAAACTTGTTTTTTTATTTTGTTTTTTTAAGGGTGAAAACCGTATAAGAATATTTCGGGAATGTATAAGTCATATCCTTTTTACTGAATGTTAAACTTCCTGTTTTTGGCGCAACATTTTCTTTTTTATCAACCGTATTGAACGCGGTGAGTTCACAATCGCCAATTACCCATGTAAGGGCTTTCCCGCTGAATTTGAAACCGGCAACGTTGAGTACCGCTTTCTGTGGCACATTGGTCAGGTTTACAACATAAATGGAAAGTGAGTCTTTTTTGTCATTGATCTTTGCCGTAACATCCAGAATAGTATCATTGCTGCTTGTGGCTTCAATAACATTTGGCAACCAATCAGTCGACATTTTTTCGTCTATAATAGCCGAAGGTTGGAACCAAATCTCATTGGATGTAAAATGAACTCTTCCCTGATCCCACATATAATTCTGCCCGTGAGGCTGGAAGGTATTGGCCGTACCTAAAGCAGTGAAAGAGTTTCCATAACGTTGCAGGGCGTTCCAGTTGTGTGCATGTGCCAATCCTCTGTCCCAATCGCAACGACTTCCATTTTCTTCCATCGGACACAGAGTCAGTTTGTAACCCGGATAATCTTTGGCCAGTTCGGTCTGCATATCTATACCCATTTCATGTGTGAAACCCGGATTGTTGGCGAAATTGATAGCCCCACTGTAATGAGGATCCCAAACCATTCTGTCGGCTTTGCCTTTTCCTACAAACCAGCCAAATACTTCGGAAGCTAATTTATATTGATCGCCACCTCTGGCATAATTGGTATTATTGGTTCCGATATTAAGGGAAGCCATGATATGCATTTCGGGGTCAACCTCCCAAGCTGCGAGGGCAAACTTTTTCATACACTCAACATAACCTCTTGTCATAGGTCTTTCGTTGTCAACTTCTATATATTTCAGATTATAAGGTGCTGAGTGTCCGTGTTCAGCACGAAGCTTGCCCCATTTGGTGGTGACAGGTCCGTTCATATATTCTACAAAGTCCCTGATGTCGTCATACGTTTCGTCCATGCTCATTCCTATCATAGCCTGTGCACCTACTGCTTCGGCAAACTGACACAGCTCAACCATGCCGAAACTATGTGTGGCATAAGGATTAAAACCACTACGGAAACATACTTTACGTTCATCAACCGGCCCTATCATCTTTTTCCAACGATAAATATAGGTGTCAGCACCAACATCAACCATGGAGCCATTATAGCGGATCACTTTGATCCCTTGTTTTTTTAGTGCATCAACAAATTGTTTACGGACAGGATAACCTTTTACACGTCCCCATTCACCTGGTTGTAGAAATGCAAATCCGAGTTCGATTTCACCTTGCTCTTTCATTGTAATTCCGAATCGCCCTTTTGCAGTTCCTGCATTAGGAGTAAGTTCAAATTTAACCTTTTCGAAAGTGCCGTCACCATTGAGTTTATAGGGTGCTTCCGCTAATACCTTACCTTGCTCATCCCGCAGGGAGAGATAGATGGTTGTGGATTTTTTCGCTTTTACTCTCAGGATACCATCATACGATTTTCCAACCACTAAGTTTATTCCCTGTTTGTTGAGACCTGAGTTGTAGATACCGAATTCCCCGTTGCCGCTTTGTAAACGGATAATCTGATCCTGACGTCCCATATAAGCGCTGCCTCTTTTAAGTTCAAACTGACCTTTCGTGTCAGCTGTGGCAATTTTATTCCAGTAACGACTGATCTGTTCATTGCCGTTTATGCGGTCAAGAATGATGTTGCGTATATCAGCCGGGATACTGTCATAAGGCATAAAACGACCATAAAATTTAAGGCCTCCTATCAGTAAAGGAGCTTGCGGGGCAGCTATTTCCCCGTTTCTCTGTCGTCTTGGCTGAGTAGCCTGTTCAACAGCATTATAGATGTCTTTTGAATTGAAGTCGTATTTTTCACCCAGATTATTCCAGTTAACCCGTGTGTAACTGTTGGCTACCGACAGAAGGTGAGGACGTTTGTTTTCGTCCAGAATTACATAGACTTTCACGTAATCTGCTAAAGGTAGATGGAGGAAGTCAACGTCGATATTTTCTTCGAATGCCTCACCGTGGATGAGCTGGCTGAAAATACCTCCGTTAGTCTGGTTGTTCAGGTCTTCAATATTGGTACCGTTGAACATTTTGGTTACAGTTGCAATCTGTTTGGAAGCATTCACCTGTAACTGAATACTTTTTGTTGTTTGAGCCTGAAGCATAGCAAAAAAACCAATGCAAAGGCAGGTTGAAATTAATTTTTTCATGTGATTTATATTAGATTTTAGTATTATTGTACAAGGACTAATTCTTTATTATTTAATTAAACCTCGTTTCAAAGCTTTTACAAAGATAGATTAAATCTTGTTGTGGAAAGTGGACAAATTTTATTTTTTGGAGGATAAAGGGAGATATATCTGAATAATAATTCATGCCAAGCCACGCTGCAAAACAGAACGATCAGAATATAAGAATTTACTGAATAATACTTACTCAGCAAATTAATAATTATTTCATCGATTGATAAATCACCTCTTGTATCTTGGGTCGTATACTCATTCTAGCCAGTTTATTTACCCCATCATTGGGATAAGTACGATTGCTTAAGAATACATATACCAGATTATTTACCGGATCAACCCAGCAACAAGTTCCGGTATAACCGGTATGGCCATAAACTACCGACGATGCCGAAATACAACACGGATTATTATTCGGTTTTGAAGGAACAGGTTTGTCATAACCCAGACCACGTCTTCCACTAGCCGAAGTGGTAGTTGTAAAGAGCCTGCATGTTTCTACGCTAAGGTACCTTTTTCCATCCATCTCACCTTTATTGAGTAACATCTGATATACTGTTGCAACATCCCGGGCCGTTGCAAATAAACCGGCATTACCCGAAACTCCACCCAAAAAGGCAGCATCCGGATCGTGAACATAACCTTGTATTACTCCATAACGCAAAAAATCCCTTTTCAACGTAGGTGCAATATCTTCTTTTTTATGCGTTCGCAAAGGCAGATAAGCCATGTTGTTTAGTTTCAGTGCTGTATAGAATTCATTGTCCAGAAATACATCCATAGTGGTACCGCTAATAGTTTCCGCAATTTCTTTCAACAATATAAAATTCAGACAACTATAAAGATAAGTCTTACTGTTCAGGCGTGTATTGGCTATCATCTGCATCGCTGCTTTATGGAAACGATTGTGTAAATAGAAGCTGTCCGATACCTGTGATTGAAATTCAACCGAAGGAATTTTGGACACCCAGTCTTCTTTGTATTTATATGTTGTACTACTACTACCCATACGAACAATATGCGTCGTGTCTTTTGCTGAATCTAAGAAGGACGGTGTGTTATTTTTCTCAATTGCCAGCCGGTAGAATGGAAGTCCGGCCGGTAAGCCCGATTCGTGAAACAGCAGTTCAGTTATCGTTAAATTTTCCTTATCTGTACCCCGAAGGAAAGTAAGATAGTTGGATGCCTTATCGGTCAGTTTAAGTTTGCCATTATCGTAAAGCTTCATGATAGCCAGTAATGTCCCGGTAGTCTTCGAAAGGGAAGCCAGATCATACATAGTGGTCGGTTTGACCTTTTGAAATGCCTCGTATGTATAGTTTCCAAAACACTTATCATAAATCGGTTTACCTTCTTTCATAACCAATACCTGACACCCGGGAAAAGCCCTGACTTCAATGCCGTTCTTTACTATAGAATCAATGCGGGATAACGTTACTGAACTCATCCCAAAATCTTCAGGCGAATAAAGAGTAGGAGTATTTAGGTTGATGCTGTCTCTTTTTGTGTCAAAATAAGCACTATTCGTTGTAGCATTGGCAAAAAAGTTATTTCCTGCCTGATCCATTAGGATGATCGAAAATAAAAAGACAAGTATTGTTGTTATTTGTTTTTTCATGTATAATGTTTTACCTTTTGTTCAGCAAAGCTTCCTGGTCTTAAAGTTTGGAGTAACTTTATACCTGCTTGAAGGAACGCTTTAATTACCATATTATTGTTGAATTTGCAAGGCAAAGTCTTGCTTTTAACTCCGATGTTGGCGAAGTGCAACCGAGACTTCATGCTGGGTCGTGCCGACCGCACGAAGTCCAATGTATTAGCGGTAGTAAATTATTTTTTCACAAATCTACCAATAAAAATTATTGCTTTCGTTCTATTGTCAACTATAGCAAAAACAAAAGGATGATCTGCATTAAAAATCTTAGGGGCTGGTGGAGTTGGTTTTGCTAATCCAGTAATCATCACCATATCTACTTTTGATACGGCAAAAGCTTCGGTCTTCCTTTCATCAATCTCGATAAAAGTCTTATGTGTAAATTTATCAATTCTCAATAAATTAGTTGAAATGTTAGTAAAATCTGCCTTGTCTGAGAACATTTCACCATAGCCCATTTTTATTATATCTTTCTTTAGAGATATTTCTGTCTCAATTTTAAATTTGGGTAAAGAAATAATTACTTCCTTAAGGAAGCTAGACTTTAACACTTTGTTTAAGTAGTCTAAACTGATTTTTTCTTCAATCTTAGATATTCCATATCTTTCTTGTGGTAATAAGACTATCATAGAGAACTGATTACGCTTATAGGGCAAAATTAAGCTTTGAATATCGCCATCCTCATAATACTTATAAATGGATTGCTCATTCATAAAATCAACTTTATTTTCATCTCGTGTAATACTATGAAAATTCTTCAGAATTGTTTTATTCTTTTTAAATGGAACTTCCCATTCTCCCATGAAATAAATAGCATTTAAAATGCTAAGCTTAATTTCAGGAGTTAATCCTGAAATTTCTTTTATTTTATCATGTGTTTCATTCGAAACCCAACTATTTAGTTTTTGATTTGCAGATAGTATATTATTTTTATCAAAATCAAAAACTTTTGAATAATACTTATCTTCAATTGTCTGTTTATAGTTTTTGTCAATCTGAAAGCCATTATTAATCCATAACGAATTTGCTAAATAAAGTGCATTTTCACCTGATTCATTATCACTCCAGATTGTCTTTTTTATTAAGTCTTTATATTCAATTGCTCTATTATCCATGTCCACTATTGATAATAACTTATCTATTTCTTGTCGGGTCGTGGTTTTAGCACCTTCATTTGTAATAGCTAAAGCAAGATGTAGGCTGAATGGTGAAATAAAAAAATTGGTTGAATCGGGTCTGGTCGCTTTATAAATCTTGAAGGCAAAGTTATTGTTTGCATTTACAAGTTTGTCTTGTGAATAAACTCCTAAAATATTTATTATTCCAATAACTAAAATTAGTATTTTTCTCTTCTTTCCCATTTTGTAAAATTTAAAGTTTTTCTGTTTTCTTAATCTCAATATTTTTATTGCCCCTAATCCTGGTAGCGCGGGTTTGCAACCCGTGCTTCTTTTAATCTTTATTGGCACAGGTCGCAGACCTGCGCCAGCGGGGGGTTACCTACCAGTAAGTTATTATTCGAGTTTCCGGATTTTCTGTAGACCATGTGGTTGCTCTTTTAAGTTTATATTTCTCGGTTATACTTGTCCAATTTCCCTGAGAGTCGTATTCGTATATAAATTGAAAGAAACTTCCATCTCCGCTAATTTCAGTTATATCGTTTTTATCATTGTAAGTGTAAGTTAATGTATAAGAATAATTATTCGATGGAGTAGCGGAATCTGTAAATGTCTCCTTTATTGTTTCTGGCATTAAATAATCATTATTGGTTTTAAATGTATGAGTTTCTGAAGAAATAGTACTTGTTCCCACATATCCATTTGTAAAAGTTTTAAACATTCCATTGGAAGCATAAATGATATCTTTAGTGAAATCTCCCTGGTTTGACCAACCTGAAGGATAATTGCCATTATATTGAATGGTTGATGAATCCTTTGAAATAGTTGAATTTATTGCATACGAATATACAATATCCATTGTTGTGGCATCTTTGAAAATATATTCAAATTTAGCATAATTGCCTTCTTTATATAATGTTGAAACTGTTGTAACTGAACTCAGATTTGGGAATAGTCCAACTAAATCTATACTCGCTGTAGACTTTAATATATACTTTCCAGGATTGTTATATTCATAAGTCGTTGTTGTAATCAGTTGCGAAGATCCGTTTGGTGAGGTAGTTACTATTTTTGCTAACTGTCCATTGGCATTATATGTATAAATTGAAGAAGACGAACTTCCTTGCGAATAATTTACAACTGAAGAAATAAACCCAGATTCATTATATGACATAACAAGTCCCGAATTTGATGTTATAGTTTTCACCTTACCTTTGATATTCATATGTACCAAATCACTTTTTTCCCAATAATTATCGCCAGTGTTTTTAATTCCATTTGGGTCGCAAGAATAAAGTACTATTCCAATCAAACAAAGACTAAATAAATAAATTTTGGTTTTCATAAGATTAAATTATTTTTGGTTATACTTGTAAGAATGTGTCCCCCCCCGCTAGCACAGGTCTGTGACATGTGCTTCTTTCTGTCTTGTATTGGCACGGGTTACAAACCCGCGCCAGCAGGGGCCAGGGGGGGGTATGTTCGATAAACTGTGTCCAATAAGCATTTTGAAAATGCTGAACTCAAATTAATTTATCTTTTCTACTACTACCGCAGTTCCGTAAGCCAGCACTTCGGTGAGGCCGCTCATCACATCGTTGGCATCATAACGCATGTTGATAATGGCATTACATCCCAGTGCCTGTCCGTGTTGAATCATCAGTTGAAAAGCTTCTTCGCGTGCTGTTTCGCACAATTCGGTGTAAATGGTGCTTTTACCACCAAAAATGGTCATAAAACTTCCGGCAAAATTGCCTGCTAAACCTCTTGACCGAACGGTGATTCCCCGAACCAGTCCTAATTGTTTTGTAATCCGGTAACCTTCTAACGAGGTACTCGTGGTAATTAATGTTGTTGCATTCATACTGTTTTAAATTTATTGTTTTAGTAATTAAATCCGCGTTCTATTTTTGATCAATTATTCTGTAGTGTTTATATGTAGAGATGGTTTTCGCATGGCATAAATAGTGATAATTCCAAGTATCAAACACAGCGAGGAACCGATAATACCCCCTCCACTAGCGCAGGTCTGTGACCTGTGCTTCTTTATGTCTTGTATTGGCATGGGTTACAAACCCGCGCCAGCAGGGGAGGACAGGGCATTTAATCTTAATTTGCATTTATATTAACCGACATTCTCTCCCAGAAATTCGGAGCATAAACAAAAATGTCGTCATAGGTATACGGTATATTATCGGCTCCAGCGTATATTTGAATCAGGTTGTTGGTGTCAAAAGTCAAAGTTCCGTTTATCGTCCTGGTCTCACCTTCAGGTACTGATGGCAGGATTATTGCATGGTATGCATTACTCCTGACAATCTTGCCACCCTGTCCCAGCGGGTCATTGATACTTTTCTGACCTTTACTTTGAAAAATATAGGTTGAATCGGTACCACCAAAAACATAGCAATGCGGTTTATCTGAAAGATTCCCGTTATCACCATTCAATGAACCAAATATATGTGTCATAAACGGTTCATCATTGCCTTTCATAATACGGCCGTTTCTTGAACCACCAATATAATTTCCATCAAAATTTATAACATTATTGCCATAATACAGATACTTTAAATCAATTATATTATCATATTGTGCCGGCAGCTCAAACTCCTGATAAAAGAACATTTGGATAAAAACGAAGATATTTAATGTGGTATTTTGTTGTGAAGGGAACTTTGACATATCAGGCGCAAAATTTACTGTGGAATTGTTGCTGAAATCAGCTAAACGTTTAGGGGAATCAAGTGCATTATTACCATCAATCAGGGCAAGGCCATAATTCGAGTTAGTATCAACTGCTTGTATATTTATCAACCGCATGTCGAGGTATTTGGCTATAAAAGCGATAGGTGTAACTGATGTTATATAATCTCCGAACCGGGTATAATATTGGCTTTCCTGCATCTTAAAACCTGCTTTAACGTCTGTGCCCTCTATTCCCGGGGATTTTATGTTATTCCCGGAATTATAGGTCATATTAATTGCTATATTTCCACCTTGCCTTTTAACATCATTGTTCTTATTACACGAGGTAATAAAAATAATCAACACGATTAAATAAAATGCTTTTTTCATACTGTCCTTTTTTTAAATTGTTTTATATCTAAACTTCTGGAATAGTAACAATAAAATATCCTATATTTTGTAAACTGTCTATTTTTATCAATGTTTGCATCGGAATAGTGCCTGATTACAGCATTGGTCTGTACCTATTAAATGGGTTGGGTGCAATAGACTGACTTATTTCCAGTCCAAGTCCCCGCTTCGCTCAGACTTGAACTAGAGTTTGTTTTGTCTCCTTTACTTGGACTAATAGGGGGCACTTCATACCCGCCTGACAGCAAACCGCTTGTTGTGTATAGGCAACTTATTCCGTCGTTAAGCGTTGGGCATAATTGTTTATTCTTTCATTTCTTTGCCTAATAAAATTCATTACCCCTTTTTTATATGATAGATATTCATCAATACTAGAAAATATTGGAGGAGCATTAAAGTTATCAAAAGGCAAATAAAATTTAATCTCTTGATTTTCATCAATCAAATCATCTAATAAAAAGAAATGAATAAAGCCTATAAAATCATTGAACAAATCGAAGAAATTTTTGTCTCTCAATAAAGTATCATACAGCGGACTTGTTTGTCCTAAATATAAACGACGAATACATTCTAATGTTAAGTCGAATCTATCATCAATTAAACTATTAACTCCGCGTGCTTGGTTAATTGTATGATTTCCGTCTATTCTGTTATTTGGAAAAATCGTATATGCTCCAATAGTAGAACCTGTATCAAAAAGCTCATTTACTTTGTCTGGAATTTGTTTTGTAAGCCATTGTTTAAGTTTATGATTTTTATATGAGTGTGTAATAGCATCACTCCCAAAAAAGAATTCTCCAAGTTCTGATTTATGATATAAATAAACACCATTTTGATTCTCCGATAATTCAAATGTTTTACCATTAGAAAGTGGCTTACTCCATAATGTTTTATGATATTTACGGAGTGTTGGACTGGTGCTATCGGGGTCTCCGCCTCTTGCATCAGTGTAAAAATTATAACTTGTATCAATTATCATTTTACCCATCTATCAAATCAATTTGTTTTATATCATTAAACATTAACTTTGTCTGCTTCCGCTTACACACAACAACTCAGTCTTTTTTCTTTTTTTACGCTTGCCCCTAACGACCGAGGCGTGTGTTATGGGCTAGCAGCTTGGTTGTATTTTGTTTGTCTTTTTAATCATAATTGTATTCCTCGTCGTTATTCACTTTTATAGGATAACCTTTCGTGTTGTATTCATAAGTTGTCTTGGAAGTCGAAAATTTGTCAATTCCAGGAACATCTTCATATAAAACAGAATTGGATTCGATTACATTATTCGTATTTGTATATAGGCCAGGGTGTCCGAGATGTTTGTAAATCTTAAACGGATTATTCTTGTCATCGTATTTAAATGATACTTCACCAACTAATTTTGGTTCTAACCCTATAGTAGAAAGAAAGCTATATTGTTTTTCTTTTAAAATATTTCCTTTGCCGTCATATTCATAGGTGTAGAATTGAGTAATTGTATTTTGGTCATCATGCAAATTCCATTTGACTATTTTGTCTCCATCATATTCAAGGCTATTCATTGAAGTATACTCAAACTGATTGTTTTTTTTGAAGTAATTCTTTTGAGTTACTAACTTTCCTTCTGTATTATATTCGAAAAAATAATTTCCTGTAAAAGTTGAGTTTTGAGAGGTCATTAATTCACTCTTAATGTGAATTGTCGAGGAAGCAATGTCAGGATCAAAAGCAATCTCTTGTTTTATTAATCGACCAATATCATCATAAAGATATTTATTGCAAAAGTAGAAGCTCTGGTCTTCAACTATTTTATTTTTATCATTATAAATATATTTCTCAATGACTTTTCCGTTTGCAACAATACTTTTAATTGTATAACTACCGTCCACAACAATAGGATCATTCGAACAAGACGTAATTATAGTGAGTACTATAATTAGAAAACCGTTTAAATTAAATGTCTTTTTCATGTTTTTTTTATTTTTTTGCTATTGCCCATAACGACCGAGGCTATGCGCATTTGGCGTCCCGATAGCTATCGAGGATGCGGGAGCTTCACTTTCGCAAAGCGAAAAAGTGAAAGCGGGTGCAAATACTGCTAAGTGCCCTTAGTTTGCAGTTTGAATATTATTAATAGGTTAATGTCCTTACTTTTGTTGTATAGA
>Ga0209540_10001262_pt1 | contig 19762 bp, 15 predicted proteins | sample BarGraIncu01121A_FD_184501 | JGI IMG/M metagenome (GOLD analysis project Ga0209540, IMG submission 184501) | Arctic peat soil microbial communities from Barrow, Alaska - Barrow Graham LP Incubations 011-21A (SPAdes) (version 2) | ecosystem: Environmental > Terrestrial > Soil > Wetlands > Peat... | reverse complement strand
ATATCATCAGGGATTAAACCTTTTGCATTCACATACACTCCTGCAGTCGGTGATGCCGGTAAAACAGTAGTAATTACAGTTACAACTAATAATCCACTTGGTCTGCCATGTGCTGCCGCAGTCGCAACATATTCCCTCACAGTAGGTGTTATTCCTCCAGCTCCGATAATTGGAGTGATTACTCAGCCTACATGTTCTTTGACGACTGGAAGTGTTGTCTTAAATGGCTTACCTGCTTCCGGATCCTGGAGCTTAACACGCACACCCGGTGGAGTTATAACGACAGGAACAGGAACCAGTACTACAGTTTCAGGGATAGGACCCGGAACATATACTTATACTGTTACACTCGCTGGTTGTACTTCAGTTTTATCAGCCAATGTGGTTATTAACGCACAGCCATCGATACCAAATCCGCCAGTTCCAGGAACGATAACACAGCCAACCTGTGTTGTTCCGACAGGTAATGTGATATTAAATGGCCTACCATTGACAGGGAACTGGACAATAACACGTTCCCCTGGTGGTATAACAACTACAGGAACCGGCATCAGCACAACTATATCTGGCCTTCCGAATGGTACTTATACCTTTACGGTAACAAACTCCTTGGGATGCATCTCACTAGCATCAGCAAATGTGGTTATCACTCTACCAGCCTCAACTCCCATTGCACCTGTTATCGGAACTATAATCCAGCCAACCTGTACAGTATCGACCGGTAGCATAATCTTAAATGGATTGCCTTCAATAGGCACTTGGACTCTTACCCGGTCACCCGGGGGTGTAATCACAACAGGGTCAGGAACAAGTATTGCAATTTCGAATCTGTCGGAGGGAACTTATTCTTATACTGTTACTAACTCTGCAGGTTGTACCTCACCATCATCAAATAATATTGTAATCGCATCACAACCTGGAATACCTGCTGCACCCATAATTGGAACGATAACTTCACCAACCTGTTTATTACCAACAGGAAGTATAGCATTAAGTGGTTTGCCGGCAGTAGGTACCTGGACAATTACTCAATATCCCGGAACAATAACTTCAAGTGGTACAGGTTCCTCCATTGTGATCTCAGGGCTCCAGGCAGGGGATTATAATTATACTGTCAGTAATTTGGCCGGATGTGTTTCAGTAATGTCGGCAAATGTCACAATACCTTCCCAACCTCTATCCCCTTCACCTCCGATAATTGGTACAATAACTCAGCCTCATAATGATGTGCTTACCGGTAGTGTAGTGCTTAACGGGTTACCACAAAATGGAAACTGGACACTAACTCTTACTCCAGGTAACATAACTGCCTTTGGCAGCGGATCTGCCAAAACTATTTCTGGACTTAATCCAGGAACCTATAGTTTCACTGTGACTAACTCTCAGGGATGCATTTCCGTCTCTTCTGCTAGTTTTGAAATAAATCCGGTAACAAGTACACCATTAATTGTGATTAATAATCCGACACCTGTATGCACGCCATTAACTGTTGACCTCACTTCTCAGGGAATTACATCAGGTTCATCCTCAGGTTTAACGTTTACTTACTGGACTGATGCTTCAGGTACGGTCCCTTTTGCAACTCCTCATTCTGCACCTGCCGGGACTTATTACATAAAAGGCACCACAGCAGAAGGGTTATTTTCAATAAAACCAGTGACAGTCACAGCGTATACGGTTCCTTTGGCAAATGCAGGAGCTGATCAGGTTCTGGCTCATCAGTTTGAAACAACTATGGATGCACAAATCGCCCAGAATTACGAGACTGGTGCATGGTCATTAATTTCAGGAACAGGTGAGTTGTTTGATACTACAAATGCAAAAACACCTGTTAGTGGTCTCTCAATGGGTAAAAATTTATTTTTATGGACTGTAACAAATGGAGTCTGTCCCAAAGCTTCGGATACTGTCATTATTTTGGTTCATGGTCTTGCTTACCAAACATTGATAACACCTAATATGGATGGGAAGAATGATTATTTCATATTAAAAGGAACTGATACTGAGGGAAAACTGAATTTAATAATTTTTGACAGAAGAGGTGTACAGGTCTATAAGAATGGGAATTACGATAATTCGTGGAATGGGGTTGACTATAACGGTAAAATTTTGCCCGATGATACTTATTTTTATATTTTAAAATCAGAGAACGGTATTAATGAAAAGGGTTATATTGTCGTCAGAAGGTAATACAATTAAACCAGCTCATTATTAACACAATTATGTATATATGGATTATGTAGATTATTATAAACTACTAGGTATTGAAAAATCAGCAACACAGAAAGATATTAAAAGTGCCTACCGGAAGTTAGCAAGAAAATTTCACCCCGATCTGAATCCCAACGACAAGGATGCAAAAAGAAAGTTTCAGCAGATCAACGAAGCAAACGAAGTACTGAGTGATCCGGGAAAACGGAAAAAATATGATCAGTATGGCAAGGATTGGCAACATTCTGAGCAGTTTGAGAAACAACAACAATATCAGAATCAGTCTTCAGAAGCTTCAAGGTCAAGGTCCACCCGGACACAATCGGATGGTGACTTTTCTGATTTTTTTGAATCTCTGTTTGGAGGAGCTTCTGCAGGCTATTCAAGAAGCAGGCAGGTAAAATACAGGGGTGAAGACTATACTGCTGAAGTCCATCTCGAACTAACCGATGCTTATAAAACACACAAGCAAACATTGAACGTCAACGGTGAAAAGATAAGGATTAGTGTCCCTGCTGGAATTGAAAACGGTCAGTCAATTAAAATAGCCGGACATGGGGGTAAAGGTTTAAACGGCGGCCCTGATGGTGATTTATATATTACTTTCTCAATCTCTAATCACCCCGGTATTAAAAGACTCGGTAATGATTTGTTTACCTCCGTGGATCTGGATTTGTACCTGGCATTACTGGGGGGAGAAAAGACAATTGATACTCTGGATGGTAAGGTCAAGCTTAAGATAAAACCCGAAACTCAGAATGGGAGTAAAGTTAAATTGAAGAACAAAGGATTCCCGGTTTATAAAAATGAGGGTCAGTTTGGAGATCTGTTTATAACATTCCAGATTAAAATTCCAACAAATTTAACTGAAAAACAAAAAGCTTTATTTAAACAATTATCTGAATCATAATATCATATAAAATGGGAACAGAATATTTGATAGCAGTGGATGAGTTTTGTGCAAGTCATAATATTGAGATTTCATTTATAAGTTCGCTACATCAAAGCGGATTGATTGAGATTACAACAATAAAAAATTCAGGATTTATTGAAGCAGATCAACTAAGGCAGTTGGAAAAATATGTGCGTCTATATTACGATTTGGATATAAATGTGGAGGGTATTGAGACAATCGATTATTTACTTCATCAAATAAATTCGATGCAGGATGAAATCATAAACCTGCGAAACAGGCTGAGCCTATATGAAACAGGCGAGTAAAATAATTTTGCCTGAATTCAATTGAATTCTTCATTTGAGATAAGAAGGAGAACACAATTTGTTTAAGGTTATATCAGAGAGAATCAATTGCTTTTTTCAGAACATCAGCTGAATGAGACATTGAGATGAGTTCATCAGCTGTAAGCGGACTTTCAATTATTCTTTCTACTCCTTTATCTGTCACTACGCATGGTACACTCAGACAGACATCCTTTATTCCAAAATCAGACTCCACCAGGGTTGAAACAGAAAGTATACTATTCTGGCTCCTGAGAATAGCTCCGGTTATCCTTACAAGCGCCAGTCCTACTGCAAATTGAGTCGAACCCTTATAGTTAATAATATGATATGCTGAGTCGCGTACCTGTTGTTCAATTAGTTGACGTTGTTTTTTCCAGCCTGAGCATTTGCCACAAATGGGACAGTAGTCATCAATATTAATACCTGCAATATTCGTCATTGACCATGCAGCAAACTCGCTGTCTCCATGTTCGCCAAGGATGTATGCATGAACATTATGCACATCAACATTACAATGTTTACTTATAAGATACCTGAATCTTGAACTGTCGAGTACGGTGCCAGATCCTATAACCCGGCCTTTTTCCCATCCCGATCGTTTAAGAGCTACATATGTCAAAACATCAACCGGATTACTTACAATCAACATTATACCGTTGCATCCCGATTTAGTAATATCTTCTGCAATTGTACCAACTATTGCTGCATTTCTCTTAATCAGTTCCAATCTTGTTTCCCCTGGTTTCTGAGCGGCACCAGCTGTTATCACAACAATTTGGGCATCAGCGCAATCATCAATATTCCCTGAGCGGATTGACACAGTTGGAAAAAAGGACTGGCCATGCCCAAGATCAAGTACCTGGCCTTTCATGAGATCTTCCTTTTTGTCTGTCAACACTATTTCGTCAGCCAGTCCGCTTTGTGCGAGGGCATAGCAGTAAGTAGCCCCAACAGCTCCGGCACCAATTATGACAACCTTGCGTTGCTGTGTTGAGTATATGTTCTTTTTCATTTTAATCTTTTATTTATCAAAGTAACAATTTATTTTTGTCAATGTTCCTTTTGATAAACAGACTACAGTAACTTACCTGGAAGAGTATGATCCAAAAACAGGTGAACTTTATAATTTACAATTTATGGGTATGATAAATGAAAGAACTCAAATTATAATCAGGTTAATTTCGACACACCTGGTCCTAATTCCTGCCTTAATATTAATTTCTTTACTTGTAAAGAGTGATGAATACCTGCTAATATTAATCAGTCAATCCATCATTATTATAATATTTCTGACAGGTTACTGGGAATTTTTTGGCTTAAGGATGAGAATGATATATTCTGTTTCCATGGAAATCTTTTTACTGGCCGCTCTGGTCTTGAAAGTAATTTATCAACTGGATTTCATCCTGTTCTGATCGCTTTTTTATCCATAATACAAGGATATCTTCTTTTTGAGTTAATCAGAATTTTTATTGTGATCTTTAAAAATGAAATAAACAAATTTGAGATTTCATTTCCCTTCAGGCAGGGTAATTTTCTTATTACCGATGGTGGTAATTCTAAAATTAGCAGAATGATGAATTATCATTTCTATTCATCAATACATAAAAGGAACAAAACAAATTATTCAATGCTTTTTGCAACAGATATTGTAATGATTGATAATTCGGGGCGATTATTCCTGCCCCCTCAAAATGAAGATTATCCTGTATATGGAAAAAAAGTTTTTAGTCCGATGAGCAGGGTTATATTCAAAATTGAAAACTCTGTTATGGATAATATTCCATATTCAGGCAATTATCCATATAGTACCGGTAATACAATTGTAATCAGAAAAGAAAACAGATTTATGTTATTGGGCCATCTGCATATGGGATCCATCAGGGTTAAAGTGGGGGACCTGGTTTCCGAAAACGAATGGGTTGCAATGGCTGGCAATTCAGGTTATTCGGAGAGACCCCATATTCATATGCAACTTATTGAAAGCAATTTAGAAAATTTCTGGAAAGGAAAGGGAATTTCCATTCAGTATAAAGGAATAAATCTCTTCAAAAACAGGTTAATTGAAGTAAATTAGAGAACGAACTTCATAATTTTAACACCAAATTTCAATTTATTCAATCCTTCGGCTAAAATACACACACCCTGGTGTTTATATGCAGAAAACTAATGCATACAAAACATGTTAATTTCAGTTAAATGCCATTGATTTTTGATGGATTGCAACACTGGAAATTTTATTTCGTCTATTAAATGAGATTCAGAAATTGAGAATCTCTTAATAAAAATTATTTATACTAACCTTACTAAAACGGAATGACATGTTAAACAATCTTATCAAGCATAGCCTAAGGTCATTTAAAAGACAACGTGCTTATATAATTATCAATATTCTTGGCTTATCGATTGGTATAACCTGCAGCCTTTTAATTGCATTATATGTAATTAATGAGTCAAGTTATGACAAATATAATGTCAAAAAGGACAGAATTTTCAGAACTGTTCTGAATGGGAAAATTGGTGGCCAGGAAATTACCTATGCGACATCGCCTGCAATTATGGGACCAACTCTGTTAAAGGAATTTCCTGAAATTGAGGATTACTGCAGAATGACAAAAAAGGGACCCTCGGTGGTTGAATATAAAAACCAGACTTTTACTGATGATCATATTATTGAAGCCGACTCCTCATTCTTTAATATTTTTACAATTCCTGTTTTAAAGGGGGATCCGAAAAATCTTCTGAATGCTACTCACAGGGTAGTATTATCCGAGTCGACAGCGAAAAGAATCTTCGGGAATGAAAATCCTATTGATAAACCCCTTAAAATTGGTTCAGATACAGTTAGATATATTGTTACCGGTGTTATGGGGGATGTGCCAGGGAACTCTCATTTTGAGGCTAGTATGCTGACCTCTTTTATGACTAACCCAAGGGCAAATGTCCCTGTATGGATGAATAATAGTTTTACTACCTACCTTCTGCTTAAACCGAATGCAAATTATAAAACTGTTGATGCTAAGTTTCCGGAATTGCTTATCAAGTATGTAGGGCCGGAAGTCCAAAGGTATATGGGGATTTCAATAAGTGATTTCTCCAAGCAAGGCAATAAATACAGATTTTTCCTTCAGAATATACAGGATGCCCATCTGGATCCCACAATTCAGACAGAGTTCAAAGCTCCAAGTGATCCAAAATATCTGAAGATATTCGGCGCAATTGCAGTACTGATTGTTGTAATAGCATCTATAAACTTTATGAACCTCTCCACTGCCCAGTCGGCAAAAAGGGCCAAGGAGGTTGGGATAAAAAAGATCGGAGGATCAACAAGGGGAATGCTTGTGTCTCAATTTCTTATTGAATCATTTATCCTCTCTTTTGCCTCGCTCTTAATTGCCCTGATATTTATAAAAATCACGCTTCCATACTTTAATAATCTCCTGGGAGCAACCCTGGTTTTGAACCTTCTGACAAATTGGTACACCATTCCTCTTCTTATCCTGTTCTCTATTTTAGTTGGAGTTCTTGCAGGAAGTTATCCTGCATTCTTCCTTTCATCGTTTAATCCTTATGAAGTTCTGAAGGGAAGCGTAAAGAACAGTATGAAGAATGGCCGGCTCAGACGAGTACTAGTTGTCTTTCAGTTCACCATTTCAATTCTTCTTATAGTTTGCACCATGGTAATGTACCAGCAGATAAAATATATGCTTAACAAGGATGTGGGATTCAATAAGGAACAGTTGATTGTAATTGACAGAGCCGATGCTGTCGGGCAAAAAATGAAGTCATTCAAAGAGACCGTAAAAAGAATTTCCGGAGTTGTCAATATCTCAAGTTCCACAGCAGTTCCGGGACGAATCAATAATAACAATGGTTATGGTATTGAAGGAAGGAAGGAAGAATCATTTCTGATGGTCACAAACTGGGTGGATTATGATTATCTCGATACATATGGTATGAAATTAACTTCCGGGAGATCTTTCAGTGAATCATATTCAACAGATAAAGAAGCATGCCTGATTAACGAGAGTGTCGTATCTAAATTTGGAATTACTGATCCTCTGAAGACAAGATTTGTGCAACCGGGTGAGATTGGCAAACGGTCATACATTCCCGTTTTAGGGGTTGTGAAAAATTTTAATTTTGAATCACTCAGAAATCCAATCGGACCATATATTCTGTGTTTTCAGACTGAAAACTTCCTCTGGGGCTACATTACAGTGCGATTATCTGCAAAGAATTATTCCCAGACAATAAATGATATCGAGAAAGTCTGGAAAGAATACGCAGCTAATGCCCCCTTACAGTACTATTTTATTGATGCTGATTTTGAGAAGATGTATGTTCAGGAAAAGCAGAATGCAAAAATGGCTGTGATCTTTTCTATCCTTGCAATTTTTATTGCAGCTCTTGGGCTATTCGGACTAACATCATTTACAGTTGAGCAGAGAACCAAAGAGATAGGTGTAAGAAAAGCTATGGGTTCTTCAGTAGCCGGTATTTATGTTGAGATATCCAAAGAGATTGTCATACTTGTCTCTGTTTCTGCCTTAATTGCCTGTCCTCTGATCTATTATATAGCTCAAAAATGGCTGGAGAACTTTTATTACAGGATAACTATCGGCATATTCAGTTTTGTTGCAGGTTTAATTATAGCTCTTGGGATAGCCTTAATTACAATAAGTTACAGAATACTAATAACTGCTACAGTCAATCCAGCCCAGTCGCTCAAATACGAGTAGGTTCATAGGATAAAATGTTGTTTAGAGACAGGTCTCAGACCTGTCTCTACTATTTATAGTTTCTACAGAATATATTTTATACAAATTTTAATTTACGCAATTTATCATACACGCAGATGTTTTTAACTTACTGTATTTTGAATCATCTTAATATTTGCAAACAATGGACAAATCAAAAGAGTTAAACTCCTCAATCAGGCTAATTAATAATAAGCTTCATTTTGAAGGAACTGCAGGAGATAGTTTACCTGTATCTATCGATTATACTCCACCACTGGGAGATAATCTGGGTTACACGTCTCTTGAACTTTTACTTCTGAGTCTTTCCTCATGTATTGGCAGTTCAGTACTCACATTTTTAAGGAAGATGAGAAAGACAATTACCGGCTGTGAAATAAATTCCAAAGGGACCCGGAGAGACGAACATCCAACCTGTTTTAGTACTATTCAGGTCACAATTAATCTTAAATCAGCCGACACATCGGAAGAAGACTTGAAAAAGGTAATCAAACTTTCTGAAGATACTTATTGTCCGGTTTGGGCAATGCTTAAAGGAAATGTTCAGGTGGAAATAGTATATAATATTGTTCCCTGATAAGTAAACATCTTTAGTAAATTAATTTAAATAGTTTGTAGTAACTATATTAGCTTTAATAAGATTTTGGAAAATTTATAAGTCGGATAAGGAAGCATATATTGTTTTCAGAAGAAGTACATCACTGGATTCAGATATTTATATGGAGAAAAAAATTGTTATTATCGGAGCCGGTATAGCAGGATTGTCAGCCGGATGTTATGCCAGAATGAATGGTTATGATGCTGAAATTTACGAATCACACAGCTTGCCCGGTGGTCTTTGTACATCGTGGAAAAAGGGAGACTATACAATTGACGGATGCCTGCTCTGGTTAACAGGATCAGCTCCCTCTGACAGTTTTTATAAACTGTGGGAAGAACTTGGTGCTGTTCAAGGGCGACGGATATACAACCATGAAGAGTTTTTTCGGTTTACAGACACTTCGGGAAAGACCTTCATAACTTATAGTGATGTAGAAAGGTTCGAAAAACATATGAAGGAATTATCTCCTTCCGATTCAGTTCCGATTGAATTATTGTGCAAGTTGATCAGAAGGTTTGCAAAGTTTAAATCTCCCATGGAAAAAGAATATGAACTTTATAATCTCTTTGATATAATAAAGATGATCTGGACAATGACTCCCTTTATGAAGGACTTCAATTTCTGCTCATAGACAACTATTGGTGAATTTGCCGGACGATTCAGTGATCCTCTGATCAGGGAAGCTTTGCCGATGACTCTAGGTGATAAGGATATGAGCCTTCTTGCACTTGTAGCAACATTGGCTCTGCTGCATAACAGGGCGGGTGGCTTTCCTGAAGGGGGGTCCCTTGAATTTGCCCGGACTATTGAGAAACGCCTGCTAGGACTGGGTGGAAAAATTTTCTATGGCAAACGCGTAGAGAAAATTCTTGTCAAAGAGGGCAAAGCATGTGGTATCCGATTGGCAAATGGTACTGAAATCATTTCGGATTATGTCATCTCCTGTGCAGACTTGCATAATACGGTTTTTAATATGCTGAATGGCAGTTATATTGAACCACAACACGAAGAGTTATTCAGTTCTGCACCGATTTTAAATTCATCTGTTCAGGTGTCATTCGGCGTGAATATGAATTTTTCTGACGGACCGGATTGCGTTGAAGAGGCATTCAAAATTGAAACACCGGTAATGATCGGTAATCAGAAAACAGACTGGTTTACGATCCATAATTATAGTTTTGATAGTACAATGGCTCCGGAAGGAAAGACTGTAGTGGAATGTCTCTTACCAGTAAAGGATTTTAATTACTGGGAGCAGTTATATAAAGACAGGATAGCCTACAAAGCTGAAAAAGAAAGAATTGCCTCTCTTGTGGCAAAAGAGCTGGATAAGAAATATCCTGGTTTCTCAAATTCAATCGAGGTGACGGATGTATTATCTCCGATGACCTATGTACGGTACACAGGCAATTACAAAGGGACATACATGACCTGGGTTATGACTCCCGATTTGCTGAAGCGTCACAGGATTATCAAAAAAACTCTTCCGGGACTGGAAAACTTCTGGCTTGCGGGAATGTGGATAATGGCACCTGGTGGCGTGCCTACAGGTGCAAAAACTTCAAGGGATATTCTGCAGCTTATTTGCTGGTTAGATAAGAAGAAATTCAAAACTATTTGAAGTTGCGATGTGATTAATTGCTCTTGCGTGGATTTAAATATTATATTAACTTTAGGTGTTGATTCTGCAAACCTAAAGTTTATCATTATGAAAAACACTATCCTCGTTGTGTTGGTAAGTGTATTCATCACTGCATTTATCGCATGTGCTCCTGTTCAGTTTTATTCAAACAAGAGTCTGACCGAAAAAACTGGTTTAAAGTATTATACTACAAAACCATTTTTACATGTTGAAAGAGATCCTGAGACAAACAAGATCGTAAAATCTACAATCATCTACCTGCCCGATCTTGCAAATCCACAGTATATGGTAATGCGTGACGGACTAAATTCAAGAAAAATAAATCTGAAGTTCAAAGACGGATACATAACTGATTTCGGATATAGTTCTACAGGAAAAGTCAGCGAGTCAGTTGATGCGCTGGCAGGGTTGATCTCAAAAGGTACTGATGCTCTGACCGAACTGAATACGCTCAAAGGTCTTCAACCCACAAAAGCAGCATCAAATAATGTGGAATTATATGAAATCGTGTTCGGACCTGATAAAACTACTCTCAGGGAAGTGACTGTCGGGAAAGAGTGACTCTTTATATACGGAGACTGAATCAATGGTTAATATTCTACCTATACTCTGGTTAGACTGGTGCCTGACATAAAGACAATAAATCTTATCTTTATATGTTAATACAAACAAAATACAACTATGAGAAAATCAGTATCAATTAATAATTCATTTCTGATTACCAGGAGCATATTAAGAAAACTCTTTTTCGTTATCACTTTAGGTTTCATGAGCATCTGGTTGTTTGCAAATAATCCACTGGCTACAAAACAACAGGTAGGGATGTTTAAAAACTCTAAGACCTGTGTAGTGATGGATGGTGGTATGAGTTTTTTGAACAAGCCGGTTAAAGAAGCTGTACAGAAATACTGGAAATCTACTGATTTCGAGTTTATTGACCAGGCAGAATTTGATAAACGTAAAACAGACCCGAAGTATTCTTTTATTGTTTCAATGGAAGGCGCTTATGATAAAGATCCTGGAGGTGTAAGCTACAAATTTTTAAGCCTGCTACTCGGTGATCCATCGGGAAATCTGACTAAGATGCCTGAATTCTGCAGCGTTCCATTGTCATATTCAGGTGATAATGATGCTGATTATGAATACATAATCCCGGTGGTAATAAAATTCATGCAAATTCATGTAAAGAACCTTGAAAAAGATCGCTTACCTATTTCGCTAAATGGATTGAGATACTATAATAAAACGGGTTTTAAAGAGAAGGTTATTCTGTTGAACAAAGATAAGATGGCTTCAAATGCTGATTCTCCTGATAAAATAAAAGCCGTTTCAGAATATAAAGTTAAACTTCTTACAATTGAAGAGATTCAAAAGGAGATGGAAACCAATCAATTAAATATATTGATCCATTTTCATATAGGTCCATCTAAAGATGCAGGGGCAGGAAAATGTTTTGAAATGCTGTTTGATATTGCGGGTAACCTTTACTATTATAATTTCCGGAAAATCACTAATGATAATCCCGATGGTTTCAACCTGAGTGATTTTAATAATATTAAATAAAGTACTCTATAAAATACTGTCGCGACCATGAATGGGTTTGAACGTACTTATCATAAGGTGTTTAGCTATACTCCCCACCTGTGAATCATGCAACTTTTTTACGGTTTTTTGCAACAATTCTCCCAGGCATTTGTTTTAATTTTAGCGTATAAATATTATTACAAGGAAAAGATATTTTTAGAAGGATCAGTTTGATCTAATAAAGTATCTTCAAATGCTAAATGCAAAGGAATATGTTTAATAAAATGATTGTATATGAAGCGCTGAAAAAAAGCCTTTCATCAGATTCCGAAAGGAAATCAGGGTCAAAAATTGGAACAAGTGGTCAGGATGGTTTAATATCGCTACTGATTCATGATGTTTTCGGCGGAGATATCCTGAAGACTCATTCGAATAAGTACTGGCATTTTTATAACAGGATAGAAGGTGAGCGTGTGGACTTTACAGAAGAAAAATCGCAAGATGAAAATATGATTTCGAAGTTCGAAGACATTCCTTCAAGCCCTGATGAAACTAATGATTATGTAGATCAGACTGATTATACAACTTTCTTCACTAAATTTGTTAGAGCATTCGAAGATACCATTGGTCTGGAAAAATTACATCCAGGCATATCAGCCTGATTGGAATCCATTCCTCAGGTTTGTAAATAAAGTCAAAAATCATTCTTTTGAACAAAAATACCATTGGTGATGTTAAAGCCACATCATCATTTTTGTTTTTTATAAGCCATATTTTTTGTGCGAGAGGCAGGCTAATATTTAGTTATTCACAATATAAATCTAATCAGATGAAATTCAGGCAACTAGGAAAAACTGGCATTCTGCTTTCAGAGCTATGCTTTGGTACAATGACTTTCGGTGGAAAGGGATACTGGAAAGCAATTGGCCAGTTACCTGAAGATGAGGTAACACAACTGGTAAAGACAGCAATTGAAAATGGAATCAATTTCTTTGATACCGCTAATGCCTATTCTGAGGGTTTAGCTGAAACTCTTTTTGGGAAAGCATTAAAAAACCTCGGAATTTTCCATCAGACTGTATTTGTAGCTACAAAAGTAAGGCTCAGGATGGGAGAGGGAGCAAACCAGGTAGGGTTATCAAAACTACATATTCTCGATTCCGTGGATGATAGTCTTATGCGTCTTGGGCTTTCTCATATTGATATGTTATATATTCATGGGGTTGATCCTATTACATCACTGGAAGAAACTATGAGGGGACTCGAGGATGTAGTGAGGTCAGGGAAAGTACGTTATCTTGGTGTAAGTAATCATCCCGCTTGGATGGTTGTGAAGGCAAACAGTTTTGCTGCATATCAGGGCTGGTCTAAATTTGTTGCTTCGCAGAATTTCTACAGTATTGCAAGCCGCGACATTGAGAGGGAAATTGTTCCTATGGCGCTAAGTGAAAATATTGGAATAATGCCATGGAGCCCTCTCGCAGGTGGGTTTCTCTCAGGAAAATTCAGACGTGATAATAAAACTGAAGGTAACAACCGAAGAGATAATTTTGATTTCCCTCCTATAAATAAAGACAAGGCATATGATATTATAGATGTATTGGCCAGGATAGGTGAAAATCACGGCACCTCTGCTGCAAGGGTCGCTCTTGCCTGGACAAAAGACAGACCTGGTGTTACAAGTGTGATAATTGGAGCAAAGAGTCATGAGCAGCTCTTGGACAATATTGCCTGTACCCAGTTTCAGCTCACACAGGAGGAATTAAAGGAACTTGATACTATAAGCGCTCTTGCTCCCGAATATCCGGGATGGATGGTTGAGAGGCAGATGACCGGACGATTTCCGGAAAACAAGTAGCATTTAAGGTTAAGGCTAAGGCTAAGGCTAAGGTTAAGGTTAAGGTTAAGAATTAAGTCTCAGCATAAACCTTAACCTTAACCTTATTTTTTTGGTTACCTTCGCTGACTCATATTTACGGTTATCAATCAGATATATTAATAAATGATCACAGCATCAAATCTAAGTATTCAGTTTGGAAAACGCATTTTATTTCAGGATGTTAATCTGATTTTTACCCCTGGTAACTGCTATGGAATCATAGGAGCTAACGGTGCTGGAAAATCTACATTTCTCAAAATGCTTTATGGTGGTGTAGATGCCCGAACCGGATCAGTTTCTTTCGGACAGGGAGAACGGTTATCTGTTCTTAAACAGGATCATTTTGAATTTGATGAATGTATCGTGCTTGATACTGTTATGATGGGGCATACACAGTTGTGGAGTATAATTAAGGAAAAAGAAAGTCTTTATTCAAAAGCTGATTTTTCAGATAAAGATGGATTACGGGCATCAGTATTGGAAGAGAAATTCAATGAACTTGACGGATGGAATGCCGAAAGCAATGCAGCCAGTTTGTTGAGCGGACTCGGAATTAAAGAAGAACAACATCATAAGTTATTAAAAGAACTTACAGGGAAAGAAAAGGTGAAAGTGCTTCTTGCCCAGGCCTTGTTTGGAAAACCTGATAATCTGTTACTCGATGAGCCCACAAATGATCTTGATCTTGATACTGTAAACTGGCTGGAGAATTACTTGTCAGAATTTGAAAATACAGTTCTGGTAGTATCGCATGACCGGCATTTTCTTGATTCGATTTGTACACAGATCATTGATATAGATTTTAGCAGAGTTCAGCAATTTTCAGGAAATTATAGTTTCTGGTATGAATCGAGCCAGTTAGCTCTAAGGCAACAACTTACCCAGAACAAAAAAGCAGAGGAAAAGAAAAAGGAACTTTTGGAATTCATTGCACGTTTCAGGGCAAACGTAAAGAAGTCAAAGCAAACAACCAGCCGGAAAAAAATGATCGAGAAGCTGAATATTGAAGAGATTAAACCTTCTACACGTAAATATCCAGGTATAATTTTTACACCAGGCCGTGAACCTGGTAATAGTATCCTGACAGTAAAGGGACTAAGTGAAACTGTTGATGGAAAGCTCCTCTTCAGGGATCTTAATTTTACAGTCAACAAGAATGATAAAATAGTATTCCTGTCAAGGGACTCCCGGGCCATGACAGCTCTGTTTGAAATTCTTAAAGGTCACGAACAGCCTGATCATGGTTCATTCTCATGGGGGCAAACAATAGTAAAGGCTTATCTTCCACTTGAAAACGAAAAGTTTTTTGAAAAAAATATAAGTCTGATCGACTGGCTGGCTCAATATTCAGAAGAGACCAGTGAGTTGTATTTGAGGGGTTTTCTTGGAAAGATGCTTTTTTCAGGAGAAGAAGCCAACAAGAAAGTAAATGTGCTGTCGGGAGGAGAAAGAGTCAGGTGCATGATAGCACGCATGATGATACGAAATGCTAACGTAATGCTTCTTGACAGCCCTACGAACCACCTGGACCTGGAATCAATCCAGGCATTCAATAATACTTTAATCAGATTTAAAGGAAATATTTTGATGTCTTCGCACGACCATGAGTTTATTCAGACTGTTTGTAACCGGGTAATCGAAATCGGACCCAAAGGGATGATAGATAAACAGATGGATTACGATGATTATATTTCTGATGAGAGTCTGGCTGAGAGACGGAAGAGCTTGTATTAAAAAGGCACAGAGCATGGTGCTACGAGCAAGGTGCAAAGAAAAAAGAGCACTGATCAGTAATCACTTGAGTGCTATCTATAGGCAAGTTTGAGTTTGATTGTCGTTTTTGTAACGCCTGAAAGGTTTGTATTTCCCTGATAGCCATTTCCTCCATATTCTCCATTCCTGCCACCATTCATACCACCGCCTCTCATTCCTCCTCCACCCATTCCTCCGCCACGCATTCCTCCACTACGCATTCCTCCACCACGCATCCCACCTCCTCCGCCCATACCTCCTTCTCTCATGCCACCACCTCTCATTCCACTACTGTTGCCTGAGGCATTACCTGAATTGGCCGACGGGTTAACTTTAATCTGAAAATTAAATACAGTGCTGGAATCAGCAGGAATAAGTTCTGACCTGTAAAAAGTTGAAAATGGAATTACAGCTTCATAATTCATTATGCCACTCGCATCAAAATTTATTGCTGCCGAAATCCCCGCATTGTTTGGAACGGCCAAAGAAATTATTTTACCCAGGCGTGGTTTGAAACCAATAAGTTGTATTTCTGTTGCTTCAGCAAGAAGCTTTAATTTATAGGGTGACCTGTCTTGTCCTTTCTCAAACCCTTCTTTAGCCTGTAGATTATTTGGTTTCAGCTCTGTTATTGCCAGAATACCAATAGGATACTTAAAACTGACGCCAAAGGATTTCTTCCCCAGAGTATCTATTCTGAATTCAAGTCCTGAACGCAGTATTTTTGTCTGAAGAAACTCATTCGAAATACTGGCGGCAAAATAGATATTATAATGGTCATTTGAAATATTGTAGCTGATTCCTGTCTTCTGGTCGTAGAATCTTAAAGGATTTGACCATTCATTAATTATTCCGTCTACTTTTACTTTATGGCTTTGCCAGCCCGATGAGTCATATATTTTATTTGTACATGAGACAAACAGACAAATTGAAAAAATGGCTGAGATATACTTTTTCATTTTTGTGATTGTAATTTAAACTCAATTAGTGTGACTGCTTTTTAATTAGACAATCTCATCAGCTTAAATATTCCTGATATTTTTCTCCTGATTATAATTGGTCAAAACTTTTGTAAAAAAAAAAGTGACTGCCGGGCATCTGAAACGGGGCAGCCGGTTACAAATAGACAGATCGTTTAAGCTTAATTGTTAAAGGGAAAGGTACCTGTCTGTTTTAAAAGAGTATCGATAACTTGCTGTTCAGCAGTTGTTAAGCTGACAACCTTATTGAAGTTTGCCCAATTCGGATTTGTTCTTTTAACACCTTCCCAGGTGTAAACGTCTGAAAATTTTCCACCGTATAATAATTTATCCATCGTATAATACTTGAAAACATGAACAAGGTTTCCCGTACCGGAATCAAATCCTGCTACAGTTGTCCGGATCAGCGAGGTGCCGGGATGAGCTAAAAGTGTCTTCATCTGTTGAAGTGCAGGAGCGTTTTCCTCACCATCCAGACGAATTTCTAAAAACCATACCAGTTCTACCAGAGGAGTATTGATTTCCCGTTTAAATAATGTCCGTTTTACATTGTTCACTATTTGAATTAACTCAATGGTTGCAGTACAGTCGATTAAGTTCTTTCCCTTGTTTCCTACACGTGAGGAAAGAAAGATTTTTTGATTTCTGTAACGGATAAAAAAATTGTCGGTCAGTAATATATCATTTGGTCTCTGCAAAAATTGATATGCAATATAACCTCCGAAAACTGGTATAAAAGTTAACCCAAAACATGATTCGATGAAAACAATTATTTGTCCGGTCCCGGCTTTAGGAATAATATCTCCGTATCCAATTGTCGAGAAGGTCACTGCACTGAAATATATATAATCCAGGAAACGAATTGCCTTATTTCCAGGAACAGTTTTAAAATCTAATGAATTAAATAAATAATATACCAATCCGAAAACCAGTGTGAGTACAAGATAGATTGCCACCCCTTTCAGAACGGCACTCATGATACGATGGGACCAGATGGTGGAATGAAGATTTTGAATTGTCTTTCTGAGTGGTTTTTTGTCCATAATATTTTATTCCCAAGGTTGAAGTTTGCTATAGGATTTCAGGGTATTATAATAATAAAAAAATTGTTAATAAACAATTTAATCTTTTAACCGGTGAATAACCATTGCACATCCATTAATTTACATAATTTATACTAAATTCGGTAAGTTTTAAATCTGATCAAATGAAAAACCTGTCTTTTTCACGAAGAGAATTTGTAAGACTTTTTACAGGAGGAACTGCCGCTGTACTCATCTCCTTTAATACTGCCTGCAAGAATAAAATCAGTCAGTGGCGTTATCTCGGTGAGGAAGAAATTGGCTTGCTGGATGCAATCGTAGAACAGATAATACCAACGGACGATTTCCCAGGAGGAAAATGGGCAAATGTGTCAAATTTTATAGATAAGCAGCTAAGTACATTTTACACGAGGCATCAGCAAGCATATCGTGAAGGCCTTGGTGCTTTTGAAAAATCTATAATTCAGATGAAAGGTAAAAAGTTTGAAAAGCTTCCTTTCACAGAACAGACCACTATGCTTGAAAAGATGGAGAATGGAGAATTCCCGGGTGATTATTGGAAGGACCATTCTCCTTCCGGTTTTTTTGACATGGTAAGGCAGCATTCCCTGCAGGGTTTTTATGGAAGCCCTGGTCATGGAGGGAACAGAGGATATATCAGTTATCGTATGCTCGGACTTGATTATCCTAATGTTATCGGGCAAAACAGGTACAACGATTTAAGCTGGCGTAAATACAATCCAAAATCCGATGGAAATGGCAAATAGACATGTTAATGCGGTTGTGATCGGTGCCGGCGCGGGTGGAGGGGTAGTTGCAAAGGAACTCGCTGTCGGAGGTCTTACTGTGGTGCTCATTGAGCGTGGAAGATGGCATACTTTCGATGAACATGGGGATGATGAACTGACTTCCCAACGGACTTTTCCTCTCAAATGCGGCTATGGACCTGATAATGAGCGCAACTGGAGAATGGCTCCTGATGGGAAGAATGGATGGAAAAAAGTTTTCCCGAATGATTGGAGCTATGGTAATAATGCGGCCTGTGTTGGTAGCGGAACGGTCAGTTATGGAGCAATGGCCTGGAGATTCAAACCTGAAGATTTTCATCTTAAGACCAAATATGGTTCAGTACCCGGCAGCACCCTCGATGACTGGCCTTTGAGCTATGATGAAATTGAACCTTATTATGAGAAAGCTGAGTATGAGTTGGGTGTATCCGGCGATCCGACAAACGATCCTTATGTTCCGCCCAGAAAGAATCCTTATCCTATGCCTGGCTTTTCTTTTAACAGGGAAGGAATCATTCTCGAAAAAGCTGCAAAAAGACTGGGATTGCACCCATTTCCAATTCCTATGCTCCGAAATTCAGTTCCTTACAATGGACGTCCTGCATGTATCAGAATGCGTACTTGTGTAGGGTTTGCTTGTCCGGTGGGAGCCAAAGCCGGAACACAGAATACGGTTATCCCTGTTGCTTTAAAAACCGGGAATTGTGAACTTCGGATAAACTGTATGGTAAGTGAGATAATTGTCGATGAAAAGGGTAAAGCAACGGGAATCAGATATTTTGATGTAGATAATAAACTTCAGGAACAAACATCTGATCTGGTAGTTGTCTCAGCTTCCGCCAGCGAAACTGCACGACTTCTGCTAAATTCCAAATCGAAGTTATTTCCGAAAGGAGCAGGCAATAACAATGGCTGGGTAGGCAGGAATATCCAGGATCATGCCTATACGGGAGCATACGGTCTTTTTGAGGATGAAGTGTATGATGATGTAGGTCCGGGAGCTTGTATAGCCATAAACGACTTCAACCATCTCTTTCCTGATGTTATAGGTGGTGGAGTCTTATGCAATGAATTCATCAGGATGCCATATCAGTTTACATCTATACGCCCTTCAGGCCACAGAATGTGGGGAAAGGATCATAAAGACTTTCAAAAAAAATATTTTAAAAGACATATCGCTATACATGGACCCGTACAGGAAATGCCGGTATTTGACAAAATGGTTGAAGTAGATCCTGTTGTAAAGGATTTCTGGGGAATACCCGTGGCCCGTATCAGTGGTTTCAGGCACGATAATGATATTAAAGTTGCTCATTTTCTTGCCGATAAAGCAGAAAAAT
>Ga0209540_10001257_pt1 | contig 19829 bp, 10 predicted proteins | sample BarGraIncu01121A_FD_184501 | JGI IMG/M metagenome (GOLD analysis project Ga0209540, IMG submission 184501) | Arctic peat soil microbial communities from Barrow, Alaska - Barrow Graham LP Incubations 011-21A (SPAdes) (version 2) | ecosystem: Environmental > Terrestrial > Soil > Wetlands > Peat... | reverse complement strand
TTTGGAATGAAACCGGTAGCGGTTACAATCCGGCTAATCCATATACCGGACGCGATCCGCGCTTTAACCTCACCATTGCAAAAAATGGCGATACCGGATGGCCAAGCTATAATACACTTGCCATTCAAACTTATTATGGCGGTGCAAATGGCGAACCCATCTCCGGAGCAACTCCTACGGGATATTATCTGAAAAAGTATTGTGATGTTTCGGTTAACCTCACTGCTTCAAAAATCAACAAGAAACGTCATTCATGGATCACGTATCGGTTGGGTGAGTTTTATCTTGATTATGCCGAGGCTGCATTTAAGTATCTGAGATCAGCCGATGCAACATCTGCTGAACTCCCCTTATCAGCCCGTGCAGCAGTGAATGTAATTCGTAACCGATCGGATGTATTAATGCCTGCATTACCTGCCGGATTATCTCCGGACAATTTTTGGAGTAAGTACGAAAACGAACGAATGGTGGAACTGGCTTTCGAAGGCCATCGCTTTTGGGATTTGAGGAGATGGAAAGAGTCAGACAAACTTAAATCAATCACAGAAATGAAGATTACAAAAAACAGTGATGGTACCTTTACCTACACCCGCAATGTGAAAACCCGTACCTGGGATGATAAAATGTATCTGTTCCCTATTCCACAACTGGAATTGTTGAAAAACACAAACCTGAAACAGAATACGGGATGGTAAATTGAAGTATTCAAACAGCAGAAACAAACCTGAATAATAAATCAGGGCTGAACTCTCAAAAGTTCAACTCTGGTTTATTTTCCTGACTTCTTAATTAAAATTATAATGATCACAGATAAATTTAGTAATAACAATTAAAAACCACAAAATTATGGCAATTAATTATGTTCTGATGCAACGCGTCAATCCAAAAGATGTAACAGCTCCACGTAAGTTTTATGCTGTTACCAAAAGTACCGGCGAAGAAACTACGCGCCAGTTAGCTATTGAGATTAGTAAACGAAACGGCATAAGTGTAGCCGATGTATTTGCTAGTATCTAAGCATTAATCGATCTCGTACCTGAGCGACTAAACGAAGGTAAAATTGTGCGATTAGGCGAGTTTGGAAGTTTTAGTATGTCTATCAATAGCGAAGGGGTGGAAAAAGAAGAAGATTTCACGGTAGCCAATATTAAAGGCAGTAGCCTAAACTTCCGCCCCGGTAAACAGGTACAAAAAGTCCTTGATACAGTGGATTATGTAAAGGCTGCTAAATAAGCTCTAAAACGATGAGCATCGTTTGTCAAAATGATGCTCATCGTTTACTCAAACGATAAGCAACGTTTTATAAAGTGATGCTTATAATAATTAAAAGGGCATTTGATGCTCTTTTATACTATGAAGAAATAAAAATGGTTCAACATTTGAGTTTAAATTTAATCACTCGAATCTGTAATTAAATGATTATGAAATAGATGAATGCAAAATGGTTCCATATCTAACTTGAAAAACTGAATATCATGAAAAAACAAATTATTACGATTGTCGCCTTACTATTACCCCTGCTGGTATTTTCGCAAGGTATCCAATTTGAGCATAGAACATGGAAAGAAGTACTCCAAAAAGCACAGCAAACCAATAAACCAATTTTTGTTGATGTTTACACCTCTTGGTGCGGACCTTGCAGAATGATGAGTCAAAACATCTTTCCACTGGCCGAAGTCGGCAAAGTTTATAATGCAAATTTTATTTGTTATCAGGTTGACGCCGAAAAAGGTGACGGAATTGAAATAGCAAAGAAGTATGGAGTAAGGGCATTTCCAACCTACTTGTTTCTTAAATTTGATGGAGTAATTTTTTCAAGAGCAAGTGGCTACAAAGAAGCAAAAGATTTTATAGCTGATTCCAAATCTGCTTTAGCCGATATGAATGACCCTAAACCAATAGCTGTTTGGGAAAAAGAATATATAGATCAAAAAAACAATCCGGCTTTTTTGTTAGATTATATGAATAAAAGGTCAAAACAGGGAATGTCAAATGCTACGCTTTTCGATGAATACCTGAAACTTATTCCGGAAGAAGAACTGACCTCTGATATTGTTGTGAAAATCTACAAGAAAGATGGGCAGCAGCTAAAAGTAAATTCATTTGCATTTGAGAATCTACTTAAAAACAGAAATAAATACATTGCAAAACTGTCTGGATTTGTGTACGTTTACCTTCAGGCAGCCATTCTTAATACTGTGCATGATGCCGCGAAATCAAAAGATGAACAATTGCTTGCCACAGCTATAAAAGCTTCTGATCTAATTTCTGAAAATTCAGCTTTAAAACGAAAAGACGAAATTTATATGGAATACTATCAACGAACCGGGGAAACAGACAACTATTTGAACCATGCAACAAATTTTTGCAACAATTATCTGATGAAAATGTCTATAGATTCGATTGATAAGAAGGATCAGTTATTCTCACAAAATCTAGAAAAAGGAATTAGTGCCGGAGCATTTTCGAAGCTTGACTCCACATCAATAGCCCAATTGAAAACATACCTAGCACATGCAGAGAGAAATAAAATTAGTGAAAGCTTAAATAGCATAGCCTGGCAAGTGTTTGAAAAAGTGATAGATAAAACTGCACTACAAGATGCACTTCGTTGGTCGAGTCGTTCACTGGAGTTATCACCTAAAAACCTAGCATGGACAGATACCTATGCAAATCTTCTCTATAAGCTTGGACGAAAGGAAGAGGCTATTGCTAAGGAAGAGGAGGCTTTACACTCTGCTGGAAAAAAAGATACTAAATGGTTAGAAGAAACTCTTACCAAAATGAAAGCAGGCGAAAAGACCTGGAAAAATTAGTTTACTATTGAAATAATGAGTTTCGAAGAACTCTTTTTGCATGATAAGGAGATTTCTAAAAAAACAAGCGTAAAAAGCCTGTTAATAACAAACTAATTTTTAATTTTGTTTAGCTAATCACAATGAATCCATATACAAAAATTACACTACTACGATTTTTGCGTAGATTGTATTTCAACAGGTTTATCAGCTCAAGCAGAGATTAAAAATTCAGAATAAATAAACCATACATTAAATGAAAACACTAAAATTAGTTTTTACAATTGTTTTGATGCTTGCTTTTTCTTTTTCGATTTCAGCACAAAACGTTGACAACAAGAAAGGTAATCAAACGACAAAAATAACCGGGGAAGATTTACTTGGGATAAAGTCGGGTGCCGATCCTAAAAAAGCAGAACCAAATAAAGCCGGAAAATCTCGCAAGAAAGGTCGTCCGGTTGTTTTTACTGTGGGCGATTCAACCATGAAAAATGGAAAAGATGATGGCAGTAATAAACAATGGGGTTGGGGCCACTTTTTCGGTGATATGTTTGATACCACAAAAGTGTCGGTTGAGAATCATGCTTTAGGTGGTCGTAGCAGTCGTACATTTATTACAGAAGGACTTTGGGCTAAAGTGTTGGCTGCTGTTCAACCCGGCGATTTTGTTTTGATCCAATTCGGACACAATGATTCCGGTTCATTGAATGTTGGTCGTGCCCGTGCTTCGCTGAAAGGTAATGGCGATAATGATACCACGGTGGTTATGGAATTGACGGGTAAAGCTGAAACAGTTCATTCTTTTGGATGGTATATGCGCAAATATGCTCAGGATGTAAAAGCTAAAAAAGCCACTCCGATTCTGCTTTCGCACATTCCCCGCAATATGTTTACAACTAAAGATAGTGTAGCTGTAATTCGCAATAATGATGGTTATGGACTTTGGACAAAAGAAGCGGCTACTATGGAAAAGGTATTGTATCTGGACGCAAATCAATTGATTGCTGATAAACTGGACAAAATGGGAAAAGACTCTATTCAACTTATGTATTATGGCGATCACACTCATACTTCGTTGCTTGGTGCAAAGCTCAACGCGAAGACTGTTGCAGAAGGAATTAAAGAATTGAAAAGCTGTAAACTCCGGAAATATCTTAAATAATAATTCATGATGATAAAGCTAAATACTAACAGAAAATTTAAAGTAGTTTTTCCAATTATACTTCTTTTTGTAGGTTTATTTATTCCAACATCACTTCTTGCCGATGTCAGGCCGTCTTCTTTATTTTGTGACCATATGGTTTTACAACGTGATGTAACTATTCCGGTTTGGGGAATGGCTACTAAGGGAGAACAAATAACTGTAACTTTGAATAATGCGAGCCAAACAACAGTGGCAGATAATTCGGGTAAATGGATGGTTCGGCTGAATAAACAAAAAGCCGGCGGACCATACCAACTAGAGATTAAAGGGAAAAACGTCGTAGCTTTGAAAGATGTGTATGTAGGCGAAGTCTGGCTTTGTTCCGGACAGTCGAACATGGATATGACCGTGGCAAGAGAAAATCGCTATTGGTGCGGGGTGCAAAATGAAGCTCAGGAAGTGGAAAGTGCCAATTATCCTCAGATTCGTGTTTTTGATGTCGATTTTACACCAAACAATGCGGTTCAGACAAATGCTGTGGGGCAATGGGAGATTTGTTCGCCTAAAACTGTTGGACATTTTTCGGCTGCTGCTTATTTCTTTGCCCGTGAAATCTATCAAAAACTTCATGTTCCAATTGGTTTAATCACTTCTGCTTATGGTGCAAGTACAGCCGAAACCTGGATAAGTAAATCAGCTTTAGAATCACATTCAAGTTTAAAGCCCTTGCTCGACGCTTATAATCAGAAATCGGAAAAGTTTGTTGCCGATAGTGCCGGTATAATGCAAAAGTATAAGGACCAATTGGCAAAATACAATGGTGATTTGGCAGCAGTTCAGGCAGCATCAGGTGATGTCAATGCCAAAAAGCCCAAAGTTCCACGTAATCCGGATCCGGAACTTGATCAACACAATCCTATTGTTTGCTACAATGGTATGATTGCTCCATTAGTACCTTATGCCATTCGTGGAGCTATCTGGTATCAGGGAGAATCGAACGGTCCTTCTGCAAATCAATATCGTGAGATTATGGAAACGCTGATTGCTGATTGGCGAACACGTTGGGGACTGGGTAATTTTCCTTTCCTTTATGTTCAGCTGGCTAATTATGGAAAACCGTTGACTGAACCCGTTAAGAATGATCCGTTAATGATCGTTCGCGAAGCGCAGGTTCAAAACCTTTCGGTTCCTAATACAGCCATGGTTTGTGCCATTGAAAACGCCGGTGATCAACCGGAGAATATTCATCCTAAAAACAAACAGGCAATCGGGTATCGGTTGGGATTAGCAGCCCGTGTCAAGGTATATGGTGAAAAAGTAGAGTACACTGGACCTATGTATAAAAAGTACAAGGTTGAGGGTAAAACCATTCGATTGTATTTCGACCATGTTGGAACCGGATTGGTGGCCAAAGATGGAAAACTGACCGGATTCGCAATCTGTGGTGAAGACAAAAAATGGGTTTGGGCAGATGCAAAGATTGATGGAAAAACTATCCTGGTTTCAAATTCAGAGATCGCTAAACCTATTGCTGTCCGTTATTGCTGGGGTACAAATCCTCCTGCAAGTCTTTCGAATAAAGAAGGACTGTGGACACCGAATTTCAGAACAGATAATTTCTGATTAAAGTACCTCCAATGTTTTATACTCGATGTATCCGTTTTAATATGCTAATAAACAGTTGTTCTAACTATGAAAACTAAATCTTTAATTATACCGGTATTGGTCTTCTTTGCCTCACTATCGACGATGGCTCAAAGGCAGATGGAATACCTTGATCGTGGTGTCATTGCCATTCGTAATTCTAACGATTCGGTTTATATTGGCTGGAGATTACTGGGAACAGAACCCAGTGACATTGCTTTCAATCTCTACCGTCAAAGCGGAAACAATAAACCTATTCTTTTGAATAAAACTCCGATAAAGGAAAGTACAAATTTCGAAGATGGCAGGCAAGATTTTTCAGTTGATAACTCTTATTTCGTAAAAGCTATATTAAACGGACAGGAACAAAAGGCAAGTAAATCATTTACAATAAAGGCCAATAGTCCGGCTCAGCAATATATCAACATAGCTCTCAGAACTCCTCCCGGATATACTCCTAACGATATTTCGGTGGGTGATTTGGATGGAGACGGAGAATATGAAATTATAGTTCATCAAACAGGGCGTAGTATTGATACTCCTTCACCGGGTATTTCAGATATTCCTATTTTTCAGGCTTATAAAATGGATGGAACATTTCTGTGGCAAATAAGCCTTGGAAAAAATATTCGTGAAGGAGCTCACTATACTCAATTTATGGTTTATGATCTGGATGGTGACGGAATTGCAGAATTTGCATGTAAAACAGCTGATGGTACTATTGACGGACTTGGAAAAGTTATTGGAGACTCTACAAAAGACTGGCGAAGTTTAAATAAAAATAATCGTTCTACCTATGGTAAAATATTGGCTGGTCCTGAATATTTCACCATCTTTAGTGGTAGAACCGGTGAGGCTTTGGCAACAACAGATTATATTCCGAATCGTTATCCGATAAATAGTTGGAATGGTCATGGCGGAAATGGTAAAAGCGACAGTACTGGAAACCGTTGTGATCGTTTTCTGGCTTGTATAGCTTATCTTGATGGGGTTCATCCAAGCATAGTTATGTGCCGGGGCTATTATGGAAGAACTGTACTGGCTGCCTGGGATTGGAGAAATGGAAAACTGACTTCGCGCTGGGTATTTGATAGTAAGGATGGTGAAAATCCTTTTTCCGGACAGGGCAATCATAACCTAAGTGTGGCAGATGTTGATGGAGATGGCAAAGATGAGATTATTTATGGTTCTATGGTGGTAGATGATAATGGTAAAGGATTGTTTTCTACAGGTCTTCGTCATGGCGATGCTATTCATGTTGGTGTTCTTGATCCTGGTCGACCGGGTTTAGAAGTTTTTGGTATTCATGAGATTGAAGAGGGGACGAAAGGTCCCGGAGCCGCTATTTATGATGCTAAAACCGGTGAAATACTCTATAAAGGCTCAATGGATCAAGATGTCGGTCGGGGAGTTGCCGAAGATATTGACCCTTCAAACCCTGGTGCAGAAATGTGGTATTCGGGCTCAAAGGGTCTTTTGAATATGAAAGGAGAACGAATCGGCGATTCACCGGTTTCTACCAACTTTGTGATTTGGTGGGACGGTGACTTAAGCCGGGAGTTACTCGATAAAAATCATATAGATAAGTATAATGTAGGAAGACTGTTTACTGCTGAGGGTTGTGTTTCTAATAATGGGACTAAAGCTACACCGGCTTTGAGTGCCGATTTGTTTGGCGACTGGCGTGAAGAAGTTTTTTTTCGAACTGCAGATAATAAAAACCTGAGAATCTATACCACAACGATTCCAACTCATCACCGTATTTATACCTTGATGCACGATCCTCAATACCGTTTAGCCATTGCTACTCAAAATGTAGGTTATAATCAACCGCCTCATACAAGCTTTTTCCTGGGGACAGGCATGAAACAGGCTCCGAAGCCAAACATTGTGTTAGTCAAAGGCAATAGCGAATCAAAAAAGTAAGATTCAAAGTATAGAAAATAGATGTTTCATAAAAAACATAATCAAAATGATCAACGAACTTGTCAATATGGCTTTTACCAATCTAAGGAAATTACTCGTACCTATCGCATGTTCAGCTGCTTTATTCGCTTCTGCACAGCAAACGGAAGTACAATATCTATCCGGAACGGGTCTGGGAGATACAAAGAAATGGAGTTTCTACTGTACCGGCGGGATGAACAGTATGAAATGGAGTAAAATTGAGGTTCCGTCGCAATGGGAGTTGCAGGGTTTTGGGGAATATACCTATGGTCGCTGGTACAAAAAGCCGGGGGTGAAAGCTCCAAGCATGGAACAGGGATTCTACAAGTATAGTTTTACGGTGCCTACTTCGTGGAAGAACAAAATAGTTTCGATCGTTTTTGATGGGGTGATGACAGACAGCGAGGTGAAAATAAACGGTCAGCTAGCCGGAGACATTCATCAGGGAGGTTTTTATCGCTTTTCGTACGACATTACCGATAAGCTTCATGCCGGATCTAAAAATACATTGGAAGTAAAGGTCTCGAAACATTCCGAAAATAAATCGGTGAATGGAGCCGAACGAAAAGCCGACTGGTGGCTTTTCGGCGGAATTTATCGTCCGGTATTTTTGGAGGCCAAACCTAAGAGTCATATTGAGCGCATTGCTGTAAATGCACAGGCAGATGGTAAATTAAGTGCCGAAATCTATACTACGGCTTTACCCGATAATTATGCTCTTGAGGCTACTATAGCTCCTTTGAAAGGAACCGGAAAGTTTGAGATCCGGTCATTTAAAATGTTGCCGGGAGTTAGTGCCCAACATATTTCGACCAACTGGAATACGGTGGCTAACTGGACGCCTGAAACGCCCAATTTGTATAATCTGACATTGGAACTAAAGAATGAAAAAGGGGAGACTGTACACAGCTATACCCAACGAATTGGTTTCCGAACTGTAGAATTTCGTCGGCAAGACGGTATTTACGTCAATGGAGTAAAAATTGTGATGAAGGGAATCGACCGGCATTCATTCTATCCGGACGGTGGGCGATGTACCAACAAGGCTATTAGTCTGCAGGATGTAAAATTGATTAAAGAAATGAATATGAATGCTGTTCGATCGCATTATCCGCCCGATGTTCATTTTTTGGATGTTTGCGATTCGTTGGGCTTGTTTTATCTTGATGAATTGGCTGGTTGGCAAAATGGGTACGATACAACTACAGGCGAGAAATTACTAAAGGAAATGGTGATACGCGATGTAAATCATCCTTGCATCGTTTTGTGGGACAATGGAAATGAAGGCGGTTGGAATACGAATCTCGATGGTAGATTTGCTGACTATGATCCGCAAAAACGTCACGTTATTCATCCATGGGCCGATTTCGACGGAATTGATACACATCATTATCCCGCTTACCTCACCGGTATTGCCCGCTTTACAAATGGTTATAATGTGTTTATGCCTACCGAGTTTATGCACGGGATGTATGATCAGGGATTGGGTGCCGGACTGGAAGATTTTTGGAATAAATACACCGACAGTCCGCTTTTTGCCGGAGGTTTTATGTGGGCCTATGTGGATGAGGCTGTGAAGCGGTCGGATAAAAACGGCATACTCGATTCGGATGGTTACAACGCCCCCGATGGTATAGTGGGGCCGTATCGCGAAAAAGAGGGTAGCTTCTATACCGTTCGCGAAGTATGGTCGCCCGTGCAAGTAAAAAAGATGATGATCACTCCTTCGTTCAATGGCGAAATAACTGTTTCAAACCATTATATTTATACGAATTTCGATCAGTGTAAAATGCGTTACCGCTTGTATTCAATCGGTTCGCCTTTGAAAAATGCGGCAAAACAATTGTTGGAAGAGGGCACAGTGACTTTGCCCAACTTAAAACCGGGTGAAGCTGCTAAAGCCCAAATGCCTGTTTCGGATAAGTTTTTCCGAGCCGATGTATTGGAACTGGAAGCGTTTGACGCCGATGGAAAATCAATTTGTAACTGGACGTGGCCTGTTGAACTGGCACGAAAATATACGCAAAAGGAACTTAAAACTTTGGATCAAAGTGGAAAAGCCAGCTATGCCGAACAAGATAGTATGCTGACTCTTTCGGCTAAAGACGTTTCGGTGAAGTTTAATCTGAAATCGGGATTGATTACTGAAGTGAAAAACAAAACAGGTACTATTTCATTGGTCAATGGCCCTGTAGCCGTAGGTATGAAAACCAGATTGAAAGAGTCGAAAATCCGACAGGAAGGTGATAATGCTGTGCTTACATGTTTTTATCTGGGTGGAATAGATTCAATTCGTTGGGAAATGACTCCGAGCGGTTTATTACACATGAGTGCGTTGATGTTGGATCGTCCGGCCGGAGGCGGTGGATTTGACGATTCGTTTATGGAAGAGAATATTACTAATTTCGGATTGACTTTTTCGTATCCCGAATCGAATGTGCAAGCTGTAAAATGGTTTGGACGTGGACCGTATCGGGTTTGGAAAAACCGTATTCCCGGAACAAATTACGGGCTTTGGGACAAAAAATACAACAATACGATTACGGGCGAAAGCTTTGAAAACCTTATTTATCCCGAATTTAAAGGCTATTATGCCAATTTATATTGGGCCAGCTTGCTTACCAAAGAGTCGACTTTCAGCATTTACAGCGAGAGTGATGGAGTTTTCTTTCGCCTGTTTACGCCCGAAGAGCCTAAAGGCAGACAAGACGGAGTAAATACCATGCCTAAGTTTCCGGAAGGCGATATTTCGTTTTTGTATGAAATTCCCGGTATTCGCGATTTTAAACCCATTTCTCAGTTAGGACCACAAAGTCAACCTGGAATGATACGAATCAAAAAGGGAGATGAAGGAATTAGTATGAAACTGTGGTTTGATTTCAGATAATATGTTCCGATAATTTGTTTCAAGCACAAAAAAACGGAGAGACTAATACGATAAAATTGCTCATTAATCGGTATCAATTAATGGCACTAAACGATATTTTAAGGAATAATCGGTGCGAATGGGTCATCCGATGGTCGTCTTTTGCAATCAATTGGTACGAATGAATTATGAAATGATCGTCTTTTAAGAAACATTGGTACGAATACGTTACGTATTGGTGGCATTTTAAGAAATATTGATGCGAATACGTCATCCGATGGTCGTCTTTTATCATACATTGGTCGTTTTCGGTCATACATTGGTCGTCTTTTGTTATTCGATGGTCGTCTTTGGTGACTGATTGGTATGAACGGATGGTTAAATGGTCGTCGCTAATGACCAATTAATGGCTTTCTGAAATACATTGGTATCAATGAATAATGCATTGTTGCTTACGAATATGTCATTAAAACAGATTTTTGTTGCATTTGTATAAACAAATAAGTAACTACTCAGCACCTCTTTATTTAATTAAATGTGAGATCATTTATTTGATTCATAATGAAGTAAGTCTTTGCCCCGATAGGGGCTAAATGTAAATAACCCCCAGTAAGCGAAGCGCAACTGGGGGATGAAGTGAACAAATGACCCAACATTTGATTTTTAGTTCGACTAGTCGAACTAAAAATCAAATGATTATAAAAACAGATGGGTGGTGAGTCATTACACGAATAATGATCTGAGAAATATTAATAATAAAAAACGAATAATCTATTACCTTATAGTATCTTATGGATATAAAAAAGCTTTTGTTCAGTCTGGCACTTTGCCCTTTTGCTTTAGCAGCTCAAACTACAGTTTGGCCTGAGGTGAATGTGGAAATGCGCCCTGCCACGCGGTGGTGGTGGTTAGGAAGTGCCGTTGATAAGGTTAATCTGACCTACAACCTGGATGAATATGCCCGGGCCGGCATGGGAACGGTGGAAATTACTCCCATTTACGGTGTTCAGAAAAATGAAGCTAACGATATTCAGTTTTTGTCTCCCCAGTGGATGGCCATGCTTCAGCATACCTTGGCGGAAACCAATCGCAACGGCATGCAAACCGATATGAACACGGGCACCGGATGGCCGTTTGGTGGCCCCGATGTGAGCATTGACGATGCTGCATCGAAACTACTAACCAGCACTTACAAGTTGCACGGGCGACAGCTTTTCTCCGGTCTTATTACCCCCGAAGACAAAGATCAGTTAGGTAAAGCTAAATTGCTTAGAGTAATGGCATTCGGAGCAAAAGGCGAATCTGTAGATTTAAGCTCAAAAGTAGGCCGGACAGGGAAGCTGGCGTGGCAGTGCCCCAAAGGCGAGTGGACAATTATTGCTGCATTTTGCGGAAAAACGGGGCAAAAAGTAAAACGTGCTGCACCGGGTGGCGAAGGCTATGTGATGGATCATTTCTCAAAACGGGCTGTGAACAATTACCTGAGTCGGTTTGAAACAGCATTTACCGAAAGCAGGACGGCCTATCCGCACAATTTTTTTAATGATTCGTACGAGGTATACGGTGCCGACTGGACAGAGGATTTTTTCGAACAGTTCTATAACCGTCGTGGTTATAAACTGGAAGAGCATCTGCCGGCATTTTCATCGGATCAGCGTACTGACGAAACTGCACGACTGGTTTCGGATTATCGCGAGACTTTATCGGAGCTTCTGCTCGAAAACTTTACAAAGCAATGGACCGACTGGGCGCACTCTCACGGCAGCAAAACCCGCAATCAGGCACATGGTTCTCCGGGCAATCTGATTGATTTGTATGCCACGGTGGATGTGCCCGAATGCGAAGGTTTTGGACTTTCGGACTTTGGCATTAAAGGTTTGCGCAAAGATTCGCTTACGATCAAAAATTTCTCCGACATATCCATGCTTAAGTACGCATCTTCGGCGGCGCATATTGCGGGCAAACCCTATACTTCGTCCGAAACGTTTACCTGGCTCACCGAGCATTTTCGCACATCGCTGTCGCAATGCAAGCCTGATCTGGATTTAATGTTCGTCTCGGGAGTGAATCACAGCTATTTTCAGGGAACACCTTATTCGCCCAAAAATGCAGCATGGCCGGGCTGGAAGTTTTATGCTTCGGTGGATATGTCGCCTACAAATACCATTTGGTGCGATGCTCCGGCCATGTTTTCGTACATTACCCGTTGCCAGTCCTTTCTTCAAATGGGTAAGCCGGACAATGATTTCTTGATTTATCTGCCGCTTTACGATGTATGGAACGATCAGAGCGGACGATTGTTGCAGTTTGATATTCACAAAATGGATGTGCGTATGCCGGGGTTTATTCACACCGTTCAGTCTATTTACAAAAGTGGGTACGACCTGGACTATATTTCCGATCAGTTTATTCGTTCTACAAAATGTGTGGATGGCAAGCTGGTTACTGCCGGCGGAAGCAGCTACGAAGCATTGATTCTTCCTGCCGTTCATAAAATGCCGGTGGATGTGCTTGCTCACCTTGTTTCGTTGACAGAACAAGGAGCCAAGGTGGTGTTTCTGAACAATTATCCCGATGATGTGCCCGGACTGAATCAACTAAAATCGAGAAGAAACGAACTTAAAAGCCTGCTTAAAAAACTGGATGTAAAAACCGACTTCGGCAAAACTACAGTGAAAGCTTTAAAAGCCGGTGCAATTATTACCGGGTCCGATTTGGAAAATACACTGAAAGCGATAGGGAAAGAGCCGGAAGAAATGAAAACCGGATATGGTCTGAGCGCCATTCGTCGTTCCAATGCTGATGGGTACCATTATTTTATCAGCTGTTTGCAAAACAAAGATGTAGACAGCTGGGTAACGCTTAGCGTTCCGGCAAAAGCGGCTATGATTTTTGATCCGCTTACGGGCGAGAGTGGCAAAGCTAAAGTAAGAACCGATCACGGACATACGCAGGTATATCTGCAACTTCAGTCCGGACAGTCCTTGATTTTGAAAACGTTTAGCCAAACAGATGTACAGGTGCCCGACTGGAACTATTTGCGTCCAGCCAGTCAAATAGTGGAGCTGAAAAATAACTGGAAACTTCACTTCGAACACAGTGAGCCAAATATAGATAGTGTTTTTCAATTAAGCCAATTAGGTTCGTGGACCGAATTGAATATCCCCGATGCCAAAATAAACCGTGGTACAGGCATTTATCAGACCACGTTCAGTATGGACCATTCAGCGCCAGACGAATGTATATTAGACCTAGGCGATGTGCGCGAAAGCGCCCGTGTGATAGTGAACGGACAGCCAGTCGCAACTCTTTGGTCGGTTCCTTTCGAATGTAAGATCGGTCGGTTTCTGAAAAAAGGACAGAACTCCATTCAAATAGAAGTGACCAATCTGCCTGCCAATGCCATTGCCGATTTGGATCGGCGTAAAGTGCCATGGCGCATGTTCAAAGAAATAAATATGGTAGATAGAAATTACAAAAAGAGTGATTACAGTTCGTGGAAGCCTGTACCAAGCGGCTTGCTCGGACCTGTAAGAATAAAAATTCAACAGCCTTTGTTCTAAGGGACTCAGTGAAAAATAATGATATGAATTTGAATCAATATTCCAATATAAGTAACGGTATGTATATAATGTCCCATTTTGATTTTTCAAAGACTATAGTATTTCACATCCCCTTTAGGGGCTTGGGGCGGAAAACACATTTGAGTACTGCCCCTAAATCCCCTAAAGGGGACTTTAAATTACAACTGTATCGTATAGCTTCTCTAAAAAACAAGACATTATTTAGTTCCGACTACTTAAGCACGCAAAGGCAAACCTGTTTTTTCAGGATGGTGATTTTTGCGCTTTTGATTGGTTATTCTCCTTTAAGTTTAAAGGCAATAGTGCGTTCTGAAAAAGGACAAATCTTTAATGTGCTTAAATATGGAGCTGTTGGCGATGGTAAAACTGTTGACACTAAAGCCATTCAGAAAGCTATTGACGAGGCTTCCAAAGCTACCGGTCAGGCCAGGGTGCTGATTCCTTCCGGTCGTAAATTTTTAATCGGAACATTATATCTGAAAAGCAATATCGATTTTTGTTTGGAAGGCAATTCCGAATTGCTGGTGAGTACCAATCAGAGCGACTATACCGGCGAAGCAGCTGTGATGGCCGAGGGAGCTGATAATCTGAAAATATCGGGTACGGGTAGCATCAATGGGCGTGCGTTGGAGTTTATGTCGCATTTCGAAACCGAAAATGGCTGGTGGATCCCCAAAGAATGGCGCCCGAAACTGTTCATTCTCACTTCATGCAACAAGTTAGACATTCGCGATATAACCATTGAAAAAGCACCGCTCTGGAGTTTACATATGCTGGGCTGCGAGCACGTTTTGATAGATAACATAAAAATAAAGAACAACCTCGATGTACCCAATTGCGACGGTATCGACCCCGATCATTGCCGGAACGTAGAAATACGCAACTGTTCCATCCTTTGCGGCGATGATGCAATCGTAGTTAAAGCTACTCGTCAGGAGAAAGATTACGGACCTTCTTCCAATATTTGGGTTCATAACTGCACACTCGAAACTCAGGACTCAGGCTTGAAAGTTGGTACCGAAACTACGCAGGATATTTTCAATGTTGTTTTCGAAAAATGCACTATCAAAACCAGTTGCCGTGGACTAACCATTCAGTTGCGCGACGAAGGCAATGTATTTAATGTCCTGTTTAAGGATATTACGTTTGTTTCTCAATATTATTCCAATCCGTGGTGGGGACGGGGAGAAGCTATCTCTTTTACGGCTATTCCCCGAAATCCGGGTTCTCAGTTAGGAACCATTCATGACATTCAGGTGCAAAATGTTCAGGGTTTATCCGAAAACAGTGTCCGCATCAACGGAACAAAAGAAAGCCGGATAAACAATGTAAGTTTCAGCAAGGTGAATATAACGATGAACCGTTCTACTTCTTTTGCGGGTGGGCTTTTCGACAATCGGCCTACCAAAGCTTATGACGGAATAGAGAAACATGGTAATCCGGGTTATTATGTTCGCTTTGCCGATAATATTAGTCTTAACGACTGTAGCATTAACTGGGGACAAAACATCCCCGACTACTTTACGCATGCTATAGAAGCTCATGACGTTACCGGATTAAAGATTGAACGGTTTGAAGGAAAAGCTGCTCATCCCGAAAGAGATCAGGCTATAGTTATTCCCTGACTTTTCAGATTAAAAAATAATTTTACATAAACAAGTATACATCATGAAAGCTCTCAAATTTATTTTCTGCTGTATTTTATTGCTTACAATAATTCAACCGCAAGCCCAATGTCAGGATAAACGGCAGTTTAAAATCTTTCAGTTTCCACCCAATATGATTCCCCGTATTGATGGAGACAGCACCGACTGGGACATTGTACCGGCTGATTATGTCGTGGGGATGGATCAGTTACACGACGATACAGGCAAACACAGCAAAGCTAACCCTCAAAATCTGAATGTTCAGGTAAAAGTGGGCTGGGTCAAAGGTCTTAACCGGCTATACTTTTTGTATGTGGCTTATGACAATTACTGGGATTTCTCCATGTCCGATTTGCATAATGACACATTTGAGTTGATTGTAGACGGCGACCAGTCGGGCGGACCGTTTATCGACCGCTTTCATCCGAATAAGGAGCTGTCGCCCATGGATGCTTTCTTTTCTTTTCATGGGGTGCATGCTCAGAACTACCATCTTTTTACACCGGCTGTGGGTAAAGACTGGGCGTTGGAGTGGGGTAGCCAGCCCTGGATTAAGGATCTGCCTTATGCCAATGCGGCTTATCACTATGATTTTAAACCGGGAGGAGCCGGCAAGCTAACGCTGGAATTTTGGATTACGCCTTTTGACTATGCAGGAACTGAAGGTCCGATGCGTGCAGTAGAATCAGTGCTGACTGAAAATAAAAATGTCGGTTTGTCCTGGGCAATTATTGATTACGACGATGTGAACAGTAAAGACAACAATGGTTTTTGGAATCTGTCTAAAGAACATACGATGTATGGAAATGCCTCTTACTGTTTGCCATTTAAACTAATGCCTCTGGAAGATCGGTTTAAAAAAGCGATTGATGCGCACTGGACTTTTAAAGTTGTTGACATGAACAGAAGGTTAGTTGCTTTTACCGACGAATCAACGGGTCAGATCAATTCATGGAAATGGGATTTTGGTGATGGCAGTACGTCAACCGATCAGTATCCAATTCATCAGTACCAGAATTCCGGAAAATATGTTGTTGTTTTGTGGGTTGAAGGCCCCAAAGGCAAGTCTCGTTTTTCACGGGTTTGGGATGTAGCTGTGAAATAATAATTAAATTCCATTCTTCAATGAAAATAAACAAAGTATCAAATTTAGTAATAAAGTTATCATTCAAAACATCAATATTTCCAACCAATAACTTATATCGGATGAAAAAAATATCGTTATTTATAATTGCACTAATTCTGATTGCTCCGCATGCAATTCAAGCCAGCCAAGCCGATGTCCCAAACTTCAAATGGATGAAAGATGTTGGTGCACAAACTTTTCCTAAATCAATTAAAACCTATTATGCCAACGATTATGGTGCCGTTGGAGACGCTATGTTTGATTGCACAGAATCTATTCAGAAGGTTATAGATCAATGTGCAGCTCACGGAGGTGGGATGGTCACTTTTCATCCGGGCATTTATTTAACCGGTTCCATTTTTATTAAAAGCAATGTCATTTTTAATATACCAAAGGGAACCATGTTGTTGGGTAGTCAGAACATCTCGGATTACAAGCAAATCCCGACCCGTGTAGCCGGAATTGAGATGACTTGGCCTGCAGCTTTAGTCAATGTTATTGGCCAACAAAATGCTGCCATTACAGGTGAAGGTGTTATCAACGGGAAAGGAAAAGCTTTTTGGGATAAATACCATAGTATGCGAACGGACTATGATTCCAAAGGCTTACGCTGGATTGTAGATTATGACTGTGAACGTCCGAGAGGAATCCTCATTTCCGATTGTAAGAATGTGACTATAAAAGATATTGTGGTATATCAGCCCGGGTTTTGGTCGTTGCATATCCTTTATTCAAATCACGTTACGGTAGATAATATTATTATAAGCAATAATATAGAAGGTCAGGGACCCAGCACCGATGGCATTGATATAGACTCTTCGAGCAAAATATTAGTTCAGAATTGCAATATCAACTGCAACGACGATAATTTTTGCCTGAAATCCGGACGCGATGCTGATGGCTTACGCGTCAATCGTCCTTGCGAATACGTTGTAATCCGAAACTGTGTAGCCGGATATGGAGATGGCCTTTTTACTTGTGGAAGTGAAACTTCGGGTGGAATTCACGATATTGTTGCTTATAACCTGAAAGGAATAGGAACTAAAACCGGCTTGCGTTTTAAATCTACGATTCAACGTGGTGGCACGATTGAAAACATATACCTGACAAATATTGAAATGATTGGGGTTAAGTATCCGCTCATTGTTGATTTGAACTGGAATCCGGCTTATAGTACTTCTAAACTTCCGGCAGGCTATAATCAGGACAGTATTCCGGAGTATTGGAAAAAAATGCTTCTACCTGTTGATCCTAAAATAGGTACACCTAAATTTCGCAATGTTTACTTTAATAATATAAAGGCTACTCAGGCGCTCACCTGCATAAAGGTGACAGGGGTTGAAACGGAAACTATCGATAATTTTCAATTCAAGGATGCATATTTTGAGGGGAAAGAAGCTGGAAATATTAGCTGGGCAAACGATTGGGTGCTGGATAATTTTACTGTCAAAGCCGAAAATAACCAGCCACTTGTTTTAGAGAATAATAAAAACGTAAAACCCAATTACAAATAACTAATTCATTCGTCAGGCTATTATCTATAAACAAACATAGCATCAATTATCGTTGATTACTTGGGTCTGCTGAAAAACTCAGGCAGTCATTTTTAAATTAGATTACGGTGCGCTGCACCTTTAACTTATCCGTGAAATCAAATTTCTACAAAGATTCCGCCACGATGTGGCTTTGTAGGGTGCAGCGCATCCTAATATTTGTAGCGAGAATATCAATTCAGCATATTAAAGAGATATACAAAAACTATTTTTTAATACCAACTTATAAAAAAACATGAAATTAAACAAAGCAATCTCCTGCTCTTTGATCTTTTTGAGCGTAAGCACAATACATGCTCAAAATAAGATGACTGCTGAAGAGGCAGCCCGGAAAATAGCCGACAGAATTGTCAACTCTACCACTTATTTGTTTGAAAATAAGAAAACAGGCGAAACATACAAAACGGTAAAGGGCATTCCGTTGTCTAAAGATGTTCAGGTTAGTTCAAAGTATAATAACTGGCATTACACCAATGGGGTAACCGATATTGCCATGTTGGAACTTGCTGATAAGCTGAAAGACAAGAAATACGAAGAGTATGTGTTCAAAAACATGAACTTTGTTTTTAATGACGGTAATTACGATTATTTCAAAAAGCTTTATGATCAGACTCTGGCCGAAAAAGGATGGAAAGCCGTCAGAGATGTCAATTGGTGCATGCTTTATCGGGGAAAAAGGTTGGATGATAACGGACCGATGGGTGCTAGTTTAATTGAATTGCAGGTACGCCATCCGAATGATGCTTTTTTGAAGTATATAAATCAAACGGCTGATCATCTAAATACATCGGAGCCCCGTTTATCCGACAAAACCATTGCTCGCATTTGGCCTCATGAGAATACTATCTGGGCCGACGACTCTTTTATGGCTATCTCGTTTTTATGCCGTATGGGGCAATTTACCGGCGATCAGAAGTATTTTACTGATGCTGCCAATCAGGTACTGAATTACAATAAATACTTGTGGTGTCCCGAAAAACAGCTTTATTACCATTGTTATCACACCGATAATAAAGAACATGGTGTGGCACACTGGAGTAGAGCCAACGGTTGGTTATTCATGGCTCAGGCCGATTTGCTTTCAAGAATGCCGAAAAATCATCCACTCCGCGATGCAGTGATTAAAAACTTTCAGCAGCAAGCCAGTGGAATTGCCCGTTATCAGGGAAAAAACGGGTTGTGGCATCAATTGCTGGACAAAGAAGATTCTTATGAGGAAATTACCGGAACGGCCATGTTTGTATTTGGCATTTCACGTGGAGTAAAAGAAGGATGGCTTCATCCTGATTTTATTTATGTGGCCGAACAGGGACTAAAAGGAATGATGCAAAAAATTACTCCAGAAGGAAATGTGACGGCTATATGTGTAGGCACGGGCATTATGCCTTCTTTGCAATACTATTATAACCGCCCGACACAGGAGGATGATCCGATGGGTGAAGGTCCGGTTTTGCGTGCGCTTGTAGAAATGACGGATGCTCCGAAGTACACCGAAATTAATGCGGAGCAACAATATGATAAGAT
>Ga0209540_10001255_pt1 | contig 19846 bp, 25 predicted proteins | sample BarGraIncu01121A_FD_184501 | JGI IMG/M metagenome (GOLD analysis project Ga0209540, IMG submission 184501) | Arctic peat soil microbial communities from Barrow, Alaska - Barrow Graham LP Incubations 011-21A (SPAdes) (version 2) | ecosystem: Environmental > Terrestrial > Soil > Wetlands > Peat... | reverse complement strand
CCGCGTCGCCCCCGCCGGGGAGCCGCCGGGCCAGCCAGAGGCTCAGCTCGTGGATCGCCGGCCAGGTCGGCCGCAGGCGGCTCGCGAGCGCCAGCGCGTCGCCGAAGTGGTCGCTGTGCCCGTGGGTGACCAGCAGGAGGTCGCACGCCGTGACGGCGGCCGCGGGCTTCGGGCTCTTCGGGTTGCCGAACCACGGGTCGATGAGGATGGTCTTCCCGCCTGGCGTCTTGACCTCCACGCAGGCATGGCCGTACCAGGTGATCGTCGTGGCTGCATCGAGGCCCATCTTCTCGCTCCCGGTCAGAGGTCCGCGGCGCGCCCCGGCCGGCCCGGGATCGGAGGTCGCTGGCGGAGTGTGCGCGCGGCCGCCGGGCCGGGCAAGGGGGGTTCTGCTGTCAGGGGGGTTCTGCTCCCGGACCCGGACCCGCGCACGCGCCCGAGATGCGTTCGCCCGCGCTCGACCCCGGCCGCCCCCGACTACACTCCTCCCGATGCCCGCCGAGCAGATCGCCCGGAACCTAGCCTTCGTGAACTGGACCGTGCTGGCCAGCCTCGCGGTGGGGGCCTTCGGGGCGGTCGTCCTGCTGCGCCTGCGGACCGACGCCACGAAGGGATACCTGGGCTTCACCGCGCTCTGCGCGGCGGCGTTCGCCGGGCTGGCCTGGCTCTCCGACGGCGCGCTCCCGGTGATCACCGGGGCGGGCTCGCCGATCACCATCGACGCGACGTGGGACCTCCCCCGGCGGGCGCTGCTGGCGCTTTTTGCGCTCGGCTCGCTCGTGTACGCCATTGCGCTCTTCCGGGGCGCGCGGGCCCCCATCCTGGGGATCGGGGCGCTGGCGGCCGGGATCGGGTCGCTTGCGGCCGGGGCCCTCACCTGGGGCGGCGGCACGATCGGTGCCGTTCCCCTCGCCGTCCAGCTGGTGGCCCTGGCGAGCGCGACCGGCGGGGCGTTCGCGGGGATGATCCTGGGTCACTGGTACCTGGTCACGCCAAAGCTCTCCACCGGGCCGGCGCTCGCGCTCACCCGGGGATTGCTGTGGGTCGTCGCGCTCCAGGTCACGCTGTTCGCCGCGTGGGTCGGCTTCGGGGCCGGGCAGAACCTGGCGCCGTTCGCGCCGCTCACCGGGACGTGGGCGCTCTTCGTCTGGCTGCGCCTGCTCATCGGCCTCGTCTTCCCGCTGGTGGTGACCTGGGCGGCAGGGCAGACGGTCAAGACGCGATCCATGGAATCCGCGACCGGCCTCCTCTACATCGACGTTGGGGCGATCGCGGCGGGGACGATCCTCGCCGCTGGCCTCTACTTCGGCGCCGGCCTGCTGGTCTGAGCAATGGAGGTTCGCCACCCATGAGCACTCGCGACGGGTACGTCCCAACCGTCGTCGACCGGGTCTGGGTCGAGGCCACCGCCGCTCCCGTCCATCCCGTCCTCGCGATGATCGAGGCGGCGGCCGGCCCGGACGGCATCCCGATCCTGGACCGCGAGGCCGGGCGGGTCCTCACTGCGCTCGCCGTCGGGCGTCGGCGCATCGTGGAGGTCGGCACGGCGTATGGGTATTCCACCCTCTGCCTGGCCCTCGGCCAGCCGGCCGACGGGACGATCGTGACGATCGACCCGGATCGCTCCAGGACCGAGCGTGCCCGCGGCTGGTGGCGACGGGCCGGGATCCCGGACACCCGGATCGTCGTCGTCAACCGCCCTGCCCTCGACGCGTTCGCGGCCGCCGCGTCCGAACCGGCCCTGGCGGGTCCATTCGACCTCGTGTTCGTCGATGCGCTCAAGCACGAGTACGGGGCGTACCTGGAGGCGATCGTCCCGCGGCTTGTGCCCGGAGCGCTCGTCATCGCCGACAATGTCCTGTGGGCCGGCCGCGTCTCGGGCGAGCGGCCCAGCAGCCAGGGGGACGGCACCGATGCGCTCCGCGCCTTCAACGCGGCCGTCATGCGGGACTCCCGCTTCACGGCCACCATCCTTCCCGTCGGCGACGGCCTGCTCCTCGCGGGCTTCCGTGGCTGAACCGGAGGACGGAGCGACGATGACGAGCCCGGCACCATGACCGCCGAGGACCGAACCGTGCGCATCCGGGTCCGGCTCTTCGCCCGCCAGCGCGAGCTGGCCGGCGCGCGCGAGGTGACGCTGGAGCTCACCGTCGGGGCGACGATCGAGGATGCCTGGAGCGCCCTCGCGGCCCAGGTCCCGGCGATCGCGTCGGGGCGGCCCTTCGTGCGGTTCGCGCGGAACGGCGATTACGCGGATGCCGACACGCCGCTCGCGGACGGTGACGAGGTCGCCTGCATCCCGCCGATCAGCGGCGGGGCGGGGGAGGAGGACGCGGGCAGCGACGACCCCGTGATCCGCCGCTTCGAGCTGTGCGCGGACCCGTTCCCGGCCACGCTCGCCCGCGAGCTCGCCGATGCCGTCGCGACGCCCGCCGACGGCGCAGTGGTGGTCTTCGAAGGCCGAACGCGATCGACGCCGGGCACGCCTGCTCCGGGCGAGGAGGCGGAGGCGGCCCGGCACGCGGGTCATGCCGTGGAGTCGCTTGAGTACGAGGCCCTGGAGCCGCTGGTCCGGCGAACCTGGGAGGCGATCGCGGACGACGTTGCCGCCCGCTTCGGGGTCCGGCGGCTGGCGATCGCGCACCGGACCGGGGATGTGCCGCTGGGCGAGGCGAGCGTCATCATCGTGGCCGCCGCGCCGCACCGTGACGCCGCATTTGCCGCTGCGCGTCACGCGATGGACGAGACGAAGGCGCGCGCGCCGATCTGGAAGGCCGAACGGTTCGCCGATGGGCACGTCTGGATTGGTGAGCCGGCACGCACGGATAGCCCGAAGGAGCGACCCGGATGAACGTCTACATCTCCGTCGACCTGGGCGTCCGCCTCTCGGGGCTCGTCGAATGACCGATCCGCTGGCGCCGTCGCTCGACCGAGTCCTCCGCCTCGCCGGCGACCTGGCAGGCGCCTGGGGCGCCCGCGCCCGCGCCTCGACGACGGTCGCCCGGCAGCGGGCGATCCTCCGCCTCTTCGGCGTCTCTGGCCTCGACCATGCCGGGGTGCCGCTCGCGTCGGCGGTCGTGGAACGCGCCCTGGGGGACGACCCGGCCCGTCTCGCGGGCGGGATCGCGCTCTCGTTCGCGGTCGCGCTGCTTGAATACGACATCACCCCGCAGCAGCTCGCGCTCGACGTGACGAGCGGCGCGATTGACCTCGCATTCGAGGCGCAGCTGCTCCGCGACCCCGGACGACGAGCTGCCGCCGAGGCGGAGGCACGCCGCCTGGCGGCGCTCGCGGTGGAACGGATCGACGCGAACCGCACGGCCCGCCTCGAGACGCTGGACGTCCTGGGGGATGCGCCGCGACCGTGGGTGGGCGCCGCACTGGCCGCACCCAGCCTGGACACTGCACCGGACGAGGCGGCGGAGCTCGTGGCGGCCGGGGCCGACCTCCTCCGCGTCCGCGTCCCGGCGATCCGCGAGCTCGTGCTGCGGCTCCACGACCGGGGGATCGAGCCGCACGACTGGCGGCCGCGCCAACACCACGGCCATCCCGCGGGCGAGGATCCGGCGGAGGTCCCGACGGGCAGCCAGCGCGCGCTCGCCGCGCTTCGGGCACGCGTCGACGAGGCGGCCGCGGAGGCCGGGCGGTACGTCCGGCTCTCGAGCGCGGCATCGGCGCTGGCCGCGCCCGAGCAGGCCCTCGTGGCCGCCCTCGAGCGGATCGACGTCGTGGAGGCGGACCCGATCGCCGAGATCGTCGCCGATGGCGTGGATCCGGACCGGGCGCTCGCCGACCACGCATTCGGACATCGGCTCCTTCGCCGGGCCGGCGCCCACGTGATGGTGGGTCCAGGGCCGCTGATCGTGGCCCCGGACCTCGCCCGGGGCGTGCCGCCGGATGCCGGGACGCGGGCCGGCCGGGCTTTCGCGATGCAGGCGCTCGCGATCGCGTTCGCGCTCGGCGACGGGATCCCTGGGCCGCAGCTCATCGCTGGCGCGCTGGCGCCCTGGCTGGCCGAGGAGCGCGACCCGGCGACGCAGGCACTGGCGACGGTGGCGCTCCAGCGGGCGGCCTGGCCGGAGCTCTCGCTCGCGTTCGAGGAGCCGGCCGGGTCCGGTCGGACCGCGGCTCGCTGGCCGGTCCTCCTTGCCATCGGACTCGCGATCGCGGGCCCATCGGCGATCGTCATGCGGCGCGCGCCCGCGGGCGAGCTCGGCCCCGTCGTGGAGGCGACGCGCGCCACGGCCGCATTGGCGGCCGAGCTGGCGGCGAGCCCGGCAGAGGCCCTGGCCCGTCCCGCGGTGGCGGCCCACGCAGCTGCGCTCCTCGCGGCCGCGGCGAAGACGCGCGAGCGGCTCGGCGACATGGGCTGGAGCTCCGTGCTGGGCGTGCCGCTCGGCGGGGCCGGGCGGACCGGGCTCGGCGCGGATGCCGTGACGGAGAGGACCGAGGCGTTCGATCCCCTGGTGGCGGCACTCGGCGGGGGTTGATCCCCGGGGCCGCGAGCCCCCGGAGGATCCCACGTCAGGCGCCGGTCGGTCCGGCCTTTCGGGCGGCCTCGACCGCGCCGAGCGCGTCGCGGAGGCGGCCGATCCACTCGCCCTCGTGCTCGCCGACGAGCTTGACGCACCAGGCGAGGGCGTCGCTCCGGCTGCGGGCCACGCCGGCCTCGACGAGCGTGTCCAGCACGATCCGCTCCGGCTGCCGGAGGCGGGTCATGGCCGGGATCCCGGCCGTCGTGAAGAGCGTGCGCTCGTCGCCGAGGCGGACGCCCCAGGAGACGATCTTGCGGAAGCGATGCTGGGCATCCTCCGCGATCGCCATCCGGGTGTCACGGGTCTCCTCGCGGAAACGCTCGATCCGGGAGGCGCGGGCGGCGGCACGCGCCGCGTCGCTGGCGTCGGCGGGCAGATCGACATCGGCGACCGTGCCGACCACGAGGATCTCCTCGCGGTCGACGGTGATCTCCGGGGCGCCGACGAACCAGCCGTCGGTGAGGCGGCCGGCGAACCAGCCCGTGATCTCGTCGTGCGTTGCGGTGGTGTGGGACATCGGGGGACGCTCCTGCGTGTGGCGGACGGCCCAGTTGGACCTGAGCAAGATTACACGATTACGTAGAAAGCGTGCAAGCATCCTAAGGGGCTCCGATTGCGGCGCCACGAGGACTTGACGGCCGGTAGAGTACGGCGATGGCCGCCTCGCCCCGTGCCTTCGTCCTGCGCCACACCCACCTCCGTCCCGTGCCGGGTCTCGAGGAGATCCGCCTCCACCTGGCCGACGAGGTGCTGCCGCTGACGTACGCCGTCCAGATCGAGACGGACAATCCTGACGCGGCCGTCTCGTACTGGGCGTTCGCGTGGGCGGGCGGGCTCGCGATCGGCCGGTACCTGCGCGAGCACCCGGAGGCCGCGGCGGGTCGGCGGGTTTTCGACGTGGCATCCGGCTCCGGGCTGTGCGCGATCGCGTCGATGCATGCGGGCGCGGCCGAGGCGACCGGCGCCGATATCGATGCCTTCGCCGCCGCGGCGATCGACCTCAACGCGCGCGCCAACGGCCACCGGATGACCATCGTGCGTCGCGATGTCCTGGACGAGGAGCCGCCCGACGTCGACGTGATCCTGGCCGGCGACTGCTGGTACGACGCCGGCCTCGCCGGACGCGTCCTGCCGTGGCTGCGGCAGGCTCGGGACCGCGGGATCGATGTCCTGGTCGGCGAGCCCGGCCGCCGCTACCTGCCCACCGACGAGCTGGTCGAGCTCGCCTCGTACGACGTCCGCACGACGACCGAGCTCGAGGACCTCGAGCGCAGGCAGGGCCGGGTCTATGCTTTGGGGCCGGCCGGCGAGAACACGTAGAGTCGAGTCAGGTGGTAAGACGAATCGTGCGAAAGATCCTGCTCTGGATGGCCAGCAATCCATGGCTGCGCGAGCACCTGCCCCGTCTTGGGTTCGTCCGTCGGGCCGTCCGCCGGTTCATGCCCGGTGAGGACGCGGAGTCCGCCTTCGGCGCGGCCGCCGGACTGGCCGCGAGCGGGCAGGGGATCCTGTTCACGCGGCTCGGCGAGAACCTGGCGGCGCTCGCAGAAGCGGACGAGGTCGCGGCCCATTACCGCGCGCTGCTCGACCGCGAGGCGTCCGTGCCACGGCGGCCGGAGCTCTCCGTGAAGCCGACGCAGCTGGGGCTCGACATCGACGCCGAGGCCTGCTTCCGGCACCTCGACGTGCTGGCCGGTCTGGCGGCGGACGCCGGCACCTGGCTCTGGCTCGACATGGAGGGCTCGACGTACGTCGATTCGACGCTCGATCTATACGAGCGCCTCCGCGCGGTGCATCCGAACGTCGGGATCTGCCTCCAGGCCTACCTGAAGCGGACGCCGAAAGACCTGCGGCGCCTCCTGCCGCTCGAGCCTGCCGTCCGGCTCGTGAAGGGCGCCTACGACGAGCCGGCCACGATCGCGTACCGCCGGCGGCCCGAAGTGGACGCGGCGTACCAGGCGCTCGCGCTCGTCCTGGCCGAGGCCGCCCGCGATGGGCGCGCGCGCTGCGCGCTCGGCACGCACGACAGTGGCCTCATCGAGCGGATCGCGACCTTCGCCGAATCGGCGGACGTGTCGCGCGGGTCGCTGGAGGTCCACATGCTGTACGGGATCCGCTCTCGCGAGCTGGCCCGGCTCCAGGCGGCAGGCTTCCCGACATTCACGCTCATCGCGTACGGGGCCTTCTGGTACCCGTGGTACATGCGCCGGCTTGCCGAGCGGCCGGCGAACGTGCTCTTCGCGCTCCGCCAGCTGTTGCCATAGCCCGCCAGCTGTTGCCGAAGCAGGACGACGCGCGAGAATGGCCCGGCGCCCTAATGGACGCGCGACTCCAGTCCTGTCCAGAACGGCTCCCGCAGCTCGGTCTTGAGGATCTTTCCAGTCCCACCCTTTGGCAGGGTCTCGCGGAAATGGATCTCCCGCGGCACCTTGAAGCGCGCCAGCCGCTCGCGGCAGAACAGCTTCAGCTCCTTCGCGCTCACCTCGAGCCCCGGCTTGAGAACGACGAGCGCGACGGGCGCTTCCCCGAACGTCCCGTCCGGCGCGGCCACGACCGCGCACTCCAGGACCGCCGGATGGGCCGCCAGCGCGTTCTCCACCTCGACGGATGAGATGTTCTCGCCGCCGCGGATGATCACGTCCTTGGAGCGGTCCTTGATCAGGACGTAGCCGGCCTCGTCGATCGTCGCCATGTCGCCGGTGCGGAGCCAGCCGTCGCGGATGGTGGCGGCGGTCGCATCCTGATCGCGGTAGTAGCCGGCCATGACGCTGTTGCCGCGGGCGACGATCTCACCGATCCGCTCGCCGTCGGGCCGCACGTCGAGCCCCTCGCTGTCCACCACCCGGATCTGGACGCCGGGGATCGGCCAGCCGGTGAGGGCCTGGCGTTCCTGGCGCCGCTCGGGCGGCTCGACGTCGGTGAGGACCCGCCGCGGCTGGGCGAGCGTGAGGATGGGCGCCGTCTCGGTCAGGCCGTAGCCCACGAACGCCTGGACTCCCAGCTGCTCCTCGAGCGCGCGCACGAGCGCCGGCGAAGCGGGCGAGCCGCCGATGATCACCTGGCGCAGGCTCGACAGGTCGAAGCTCGCGCGTTCGTGGTGGTGGACGAGCGCGTTGAAGATCGCCGGTACGCCCAGCAGGCGGGTGACGCGATGGCGCTGGACCAGCTCCATGAGCGCGGTCGGGTCGAAGCGCCGGAGCATGACGTGGCGCCCGCCGACCATGGTCAGGAAGTGGGGGACGCCCCAGCCATTGACGTGGAAGAGCGGGACCACGTGAAGGATCACGTCCTCCTCCCCGAACCCGAGGGCGATCTCCGCGTGCACGGAGTGGAGGTACAGCTCACGGTGGGTGAGCGCGACGCCCTTCGGCAGGCCCGTGGTGCCGCTGGTGTAGAAGAGCTCGGCGGTCGCGTTCTCGTCGATCTGCGGGTGGCGCGGTTCCGGCGAGCCGCCCGACAGGAGCGCCTCGTACTCGTCGCTGGCGATGCCGCCGGGCTCGCCTTCCAGGATCACGAAGCGCGGTCGTGTCGTGAGCTGCGGGACGATCGCCTCCACGAGCGGCAGGAAGTCGCGGTGGAATGCCACCAGCTTCGAACCGGCGTGGTCGAGGATGTAGGCGATCTCGTGCGGGGTGAGCCGGATGTTGATCGGGTTCAGTACCGCTCCGGCCTCCAGGACGCCGTAGTAGGCCTCCAGGAGGTGGTGCGTGTTGTAGGTGATGAACGACACTCGATCGCCGGCCTCGATCCCCAGCCCGTTCAGCGCGTTCGCGAGCCGATGCGTGCGCTCCGCATAGGCGCGGTACGTGAACTGCTGCTCGCCATCGATGACGCCGACCTTGTCGCCGAAGTAGGTCGCTGCCCTGTCGCGGAACTCCAGGACCGAGAGCGGCACGAACACAGGGAACCTCCATGCTGGACGGGACGCCATCGCAGGCGGCAAGTGTCGCGCACCGGGCGCGGTCCGTCACGGAACGGGCGGTGGTCGTCGGAACGGGCGGTGGCTATCCCGGGGCGATCCCGACGTCGGTCCAGTCCAGTCCGAGCCGCGACAGCGTCTGGGGGGTGGGATTGCCGGTGACGGCGTCCCACCCGGCGAGGCGGTAGTACTCGTCCTTCGCGGCCTCGATGTCGGCCTCGACGAGCGCGATCCCGGCCGTGGGTCCCGTCCCGCCGAGTGGGCGGAAGAACTTGGCCGGAAGCCGGTCATGGGCGCGGTCGAGGCCCTCGCGCGCATTGAACACGCGGAGCATGTTGAGGCGTCGCTCCCCGATCTCCATCAGCTCGTCGAGATCGAAGTCGGACCAGCCGGTCACCAGCCGTACGAAATCGACGGTCTCCCGCGGCCCGTACAGCGTCCACGCGGGGCCCCAGACGAACTGGCACAGCGTTGCCGTGTCGAGGAACGAGTAGAACTGCTGGGTCCGGAGGGCGAAGCGCACCTTGTCCGGGCCGAGCGAGCCGGCGGGCAGCATGTGGTCGAGGCCGAGGAGCGCGAGCCGCTCCAGGTACAACTCGGCCGTCCCGTCCTCGATCATCGAGTCGTGCTCCGACGACTGGTGGTCGGCGCCGAACGGGTTGACCGCGTAGATGAGCCCGAGCGACCGCTTCGCCTGCGGCATGTGGGCGGGCGCCTCGGCGCCCTTCACGGTGATGAGGAAGTCGTGGCCCTTCCCGAGCAGGTCCGCGGCGCGCCGCGACCCATTCGAGAGCACCTCGCCGATGCCCTCCCGCGTCGCGATCATCTCGACGAGGCGGACCATCGCTCCCGCGTCGCCGAAGTGCGCGGAGAAGCCGAGGTCGTCCTCCGTGAGCAGGCCGTTCTCGAAGCACTCCATCGTCCACGCGACCGTGGCCCCGGTACCAATCGTGTCGAGCCCGTAGAGGTTGCAGATCTGGTTGCCCATCGCGATCGCCGGCAGGTCGCTGACACCGCAGTACGAGCCCAGCGTGCCGAGCGTCTCGAATTCGGGGCCGCCGAAACGCGGCTCGACGGGTCGGCCCTCGAACTCCGTCTTGACGACCCGCTTGCAGCGGACAGCGCAGGCATAGCAGCTCTCGCGTGCCTTGAGGATCGTCTCCGACATCGTCGCGCCGCTGATCGGCTCGTACTGCGCGAACTGTCCCTCGTTGTAGTTGAATGTCGGCAGCGAGCCGATCAGGTGCTGGTACTCGAGGACGCCCGGCGTGCCGTCCGCGCGGAGCGAGATGACGTCCGGGTTGTTCGGGATCTCGGCGGCGCCCCAGCGGGCCATCTCGCCCAGCGTCTTCGCGTCGGCGAGCGGGACCTTCTTCCTTGTCCCGCGGACGACCACGGCCTTGAGGTTCTTCGAACCCATGACCGCGCCCATGCCGGTGCGGCCGTTTGCGCGGTTCGACATGTTCATGATCGCGGCGAGCCGGACGAGACGTTCGCCGGCCGGCCCGATCTGCGCCACCTCGATCTTCTCGTCGTCGAGCTCCTGCTTCAGCAGGTCCTCGGCCTCGGGTGTCGTCAGGCCCCAGAGGTGATCCGCCGGCCTGATCTCCGCCTCGCCGTCGTGGAGCCAGAGGTAGACCGGGTTCGGGGCGCGCCCCGTCATGACGATCCCGTCGAAGCCGGAGAAGCGCAGCTCGGCGGGGAAGTACCCGCCCGCCTGGCTGTCGCCGATCCCGTCGACGATGGGCGAGCGCGCGCTCACGCACATGCGGCTCTGGCCCGCAATGGGCGTCCCGGTGAGGGGGCTCGCCATGAACGTGAGCACGTTCCGGGGATCGAACGCGTCCGTCCCGGGCGGTGTGTTCCGCAGGATGTAGTACATGCCCATGGCCGAGCCGCCGAAGTACGTCCGGAAGAACGACTCCGGCGGAGACTCGACCTCGAGTCGTCCACTCGCCAGGTCGACGTGCAGAATCCGGCCATCCGTGTCGGCCGTCACCTTCCACCCTCCTGCGGGCACAACTGTTTCGTCACGTGGATAGTGTCATCGCCACGTCCATCTACGATCAGCCGGATCGCGACGGATCGCTCGATTCCCACCAACTCCATGCGCACGGTCGATCCGGGCGAGTTCCGCGCCAGATTGGTTGTCATCGGACAACTAAAGTGGTACAATTGCGGCGATGAGACATGACGCTGCGGTCCAGGCGATCGAGCTCGTGGCGCGAGCCACGGTCGACGTGACGACGCGGGCACTCGCTGAGGCTATGCCCGCGCTCGACCCCAGCCTGCTCCAGTGGCGTGCGCTCCTCATCGTCGGGGACGACCCGGCCGGCGCCCGCGTCGGCCAGGTCGGAGACGGGGTTGGCGTGCCGCTTCCGGCCGCCAGTCGCCTCGTCCAACGCCTGCAGCGGCGGGGCTTGGTCGAGGTCGAACGGGATCCCGATGATGGTCGCGCCGTGCGCGTGCGACTGACTCCCGCCGGCTCGCACGCCCGGTCGACCGTCCTCGCCCGCCGCCGCAACCTCATCTCCGAGGCTCTCGACCAGACGGTCCTGCCCGCTGAGGCGGTCCAGGGGCTGCGCGTCGTGGCCGAGCGCCTCGAGCGAATGGGCCGGGAGATCCCGGCCCAGGGCACGGGCCCCACCGGGGGCCGGAAAGAGGAACCATGAACGAGACCGATGCGCAGATCACCGAGACCGGGATGCCGATCACCGCAGGTGAGGAGCTGACGCCCGTGACGGCCGCCGAGGAGTCCATTCAACCTCGCGGCAGCTTCGCCTCAGGCGAGGAGACGACGCCCGAGCAGGATGCCCAGGACCGTCAGCATCGCGGCAGCTTCGCCGCAGGCGAGGAGCGGACGCCCGAGAAGGATGCCGAGGAGCGCGTCCATGCAAGCGGCACTTTCGCCGCAGGCGAGGAGGAGACGCCCAAGAAGGATGCCGAGGAGCGCGTCCATCCCGGTACCTTCGCCGACACGGAGCCGCAGGCGGAGCCGACGGCAGAGCCGACGGCCTGACCTGGCGGTCGTCCGGCCCTTTGCCGGACATTCGCACCTGAACGTGGCGGCGGCTCGAGAGAGCCGCCGCCGCCGCTCGTTGTGCCGCGCGCCTGATGATCCGGTGAGCGGTGGTCGGGCGCGGATCGCGAACTCCCCGTCCCGAGGCGTGCGCGCTCCTCCATGCCCACGCGCGAACGCAGCACCGCGCGTCGGCTCCGTGCATCGAGCGTACGAACGCAGCACGAGCCTGCATCGAACGTACGATCCGGCCCGACGCGGCGGCCCTTGCGGGTTCAGGGACCGCGCGAGAGGTCAGATCGGCCGGGCATTGGTCGAATTCGTGCATCCGATAGACGAGTCATGACGCGCGGACGCGTCCGCGATGCGGGCGACCGTCGCGATCGTGCATTCGATGCAGACGGCCCGGATGATGTCGCTGCTCGCCGACCGGGCCCGGACGGCGGATCGCGTCTCTGCTTCTAATTCGGGCCAGTTGGCCCTGTCCCGTAGAGTGTGTGAAACATATATATGCGTCACGACTATGCATGACGGACATCACTCCTCGACACCCCACCACGGCCATGGCTGGTCGCCAGCCGGGCCGCGACGTCGGTGGCTGGAGCCCTTTGTGCTCGTGCTCCTTGCACGCGGCATCGGTCACGGGTATGCGCTCGTCGGCCACCTCAACGCCCTGGGCGCGGCCGCCAACGAGGTCGACGCAGGCGCGCTCTATCGGACGCTGCGTGATCTCGAGATGGCTGGCCTGGTGCAGTCTCACTGGACGTCGCCTGACTCGGGGGCGTCGCGCCGGGAGTACATCCTCACCGACGCCGGATGGGTTAGCCTCGCGAATTGGGTAGCCGTCATGCACGAACGGGCCCGCCTGGTCGGGGCGTTCCTCGCCGAATACGAGGCACTGGGTCAGGAAGCGCGCACACGGGCGCGAGCGGACACGGAGGCGTGAGATGGGATGTCACGGACACGGCTACTCGGGACATGGTTGCTGGCAGGGGGAGCGCTGGGAGGGAGCCGGCTCCGGCTACGGCCCCCGCTGGGACGTGGAATCCTGCTATGGCGAGCCGTACGTTCGCGGACCGTATGTCCGCCGAGTGAGCCCGCGGCCGTACGCCGCGAGCCGCGTCTCGGGGACGACCGCCGCAGCACAGCTCGAGGCGCACCTTGCCGCGCTGCGGGACGAGATGCGAGCGGTCGAGGCCGACCTGGCTGAGATGCGAGCCGCCGGTGAGCGTGCCGCGCGTCCGGACAGCGAGGTCTGAATCCCCGCGAGCCTGACCTGGCGGTCAGGCTCGCGACAACGATCAACGCGGATCAGCCCGCCATCACGCGGGCCACCAGCCAATCGCAATCGAGATGCAGGGAGAACATTGATCAGAATTGCCGCCGTGTCAGAAGACGGCGTGACCATCAGCCAGCACTTTGGCCGCGCGCCGATCTACGTCGTCGTCAGCGTTGAGGGAGGCAGGGTCCTCTCACGCGAGACACGGGACAAGTTGGGTCACGCGCAGTTCGCGGCGGAAGCCGGCGAGGGGCCGCATGAAGCGGACCCCCGCGGTCGCGGCTTTGATGCAGTTGCCCAGGACCGGCACACCAGGATGGTCGCCGCCATCGCCGATTGCCAGGTCCTGCTGGCGCGGGGAATGGGCGCCGGTGCCTTCGCGAGCATGCAGCAGGCGGGCATCGAGCCCGTCGTGACGGACATCGAAGACATCGGTGCGGCCGTCGAGGCATACCTCGCGGGCACGCTCCGCAACCAGGTGGAGAAGATCCACTAGCCGCGCGGCGGTCCGGCGCGGGGACGCACCCGCCTCCGCCACTGCCTGTCGAGCTGGACGAGCTGCCGCCCGCTGGCGGTCCATCCGCTCATGCCGCCGTCGAGATTGTCGATATTCGTGTAGCCGAGGTCGATCAGGGTCTGGGTCGCGATCGCGCTCGTGTTTCGGCTCCTGGCGTTTGTCCCGAATCCTCCACGAATCCTCCACCCAGCCTCCGTCTGGCTTCCACCGTGGGGGTCGAGCCTGACCTGTGTCACGGGCCGCCGCCTCAGTCGCGGCAGCCAAGCCAGATCACAATGGGAGATACCGCATGAAGAGACAGATCCTCGGGGCCGCGGGCGCGGGCCTTGCCAGCCTCGTCTTCGCCGCGACAGTCGTGGCGGCCGACCCGACTCCGACTCCGTCGGCGGCGACCACCCAAACGCGGGACACGGTCCCGGCCGTGCTCGACTTGAGTCAGGCCAGGATCCAGGCGCTCCGCCACGACGGCCTGTCGCTCGCCCAGATCGCCCAGCAGCAGAAGGTCGATCCGCAGCGCCTCGTCGACGCCCTGGCGGCCCGGTGGACCAGCCGGATCGAGGCGCGCGTCGCGAACGGGGCGCTCACCGCGGCCGAGGCGACCAAGCTCAAGGCCGAGGTGCAGACCCAGGCGAAGAGCATGGTCAACAAGGTCACGCTCGACGGGATGCAGGGTGCCGCCGTCGGCGCCGGCCCGCGGAACGGCGCAGCAGCTGGATCCGGCGTCGGCAATGGCCCGGGCGCGCGCGGCGCGGGCAGCGGGACCGGGAGCTGCGACGGGACCGGCCCGCAGGGCGCCGGCCGGCCGTAGCGACCCAAGCAATTCGGGACGGTCGGACCTGTGAAGGTCCGACCGTCCTGCCATGCTGGGACGATGCCACGCATCCTCGTCGTCGACGACGAGCCCCACATCGTCGACGTGATCCGTGCCTACCTGGTCCGCGAGGGCCACGCGGTCGACATCGCCCGCGACGGCGACGCCGCTCTGGCCAGCGCGCGGGCGAACGCGCCGGACCTGGTGATCCTCGACGTCATGCTTCCTCGGCGGTCCGGGTTCGAGGTGCTCCGCGAGCTCCGGGCGACCGGCGCGGGAGCGGCCGTGATCATGCTCACCGCTCGCGACGACGTCATCGATCGAGTCGCGGGCCTCGAGCTCGGGGCCGACGACTACGTCACGAAGCCATTCGAGCCCCGCGAGCTCGTCGCGCGCGTGGGCGCAGTCCTGCGCCGAGTCGGGCGGCCGGTCGCCGGCGCAACGGGCGAGCCATTCTTCGATCTTGGGGTCGACGCGGGGGCCAGGGAGGTGACACGCGACGGGGCGCCGCTCCACCTGACGCGGACGGAGTTCGACCTGCTCGAAGCCCTCGTTGCGCACCGGGGGGTCGTGCTGACGCGGGAGCAGCTCGGGGCCGCGGTGTTCGGAGAGGCATTCGATGCCTACGACCGAACGGTCGACAGCCACGTGAAGAACCTGCGCCGCAAGTTGGGACCCAGGCCGGACGGTGGCCAGTACGTGGAGACCCTCCGCGGGGTCGGTTACCGGGCGGCCCGGCCGTGAGCCTGCGCCTGCGCCTCACCGCGGCGTTCGCCCTCGTGGCGTTGCTGACCGCCGGTGCCGTGGCGCTCGCCACCCCGGCGATCGTCGGTCGCGGGTTCGCCCTATTGGAAGGGACCGACGCGACCGGGGGCCCGCAGGGTGGCGGGCGCGGTGCCGGCCCCATGGCTGGCGCGCACGCCCAGCAGGTCCAGCAGGACACGGTGATCGCGCTGGTCGGCGTGGCGCTGATCGCGGCCGCGGGCGCATCGCTGCTTGGGTTCGCCGTTGCGCGGAGCGTCGGTCGACCTCTTGGAAGGCTGGAGATCACCGCCGCCGCCATCGCCGGCGGCGATCTCGAGCGACGGTCCGGCCTTGCTGACCGGACCGATGAGGTCGGCTCGCTTGGCCGCTCCTTCGACACCCTGGCTGCAAGCCTCGAAGGTGCCGAGGAGGCACGGCGCCGATTTCTCCAGGACGTGGTCCACGAGCTCAAGACGCCACTTGCGGTGATCGACGCGACGACCAGCGCGGTGCTCGACGGGGTCTACGAGCACGATGACCGCCACCTCGAGACGATCCGCGGCCAGGCCCGCCAACTGTCGAGGATCGTCGACGACCTGCGCACGATCGGCCGTGCCGAGTCTGGCGTGCTGCCCCTCCGACTGGCGCCGACTCCGCTCGCTCCCCTGCTCTCGGACATCGCGTCCGCCTTCGGTGCGGCCGCCGCGGCGACAGGTGGCTCGATCGAGGTGACAGACCCAGCCGACCTCGCCGTCCGGGCGGACGCGGACCGCTTGCGCCAGGCAATCGCGGCCCTGCTCGACAACGCGATCCGGCATGCTCCCGGAACGCCGATCGTGGTCGAGGCGACGCCTCGGCCCGACGGCGTCCGAATCGAGGTCAGGGACGGGGGACCGGGGATCGCGGTGGCTGACGTCCCGCACGTGTTCGAACGCTTCTACCAGGCCGACGAATCGCGCGACAGGACCGCCGGGACGACCGGCCTGGGTCTGGCCATCGTCAAGGCCATCGCCGATGCTCACGGAGCTTCCATCGGCGCGGCGAACGTCACGACCGGCGGGGCCCGCTTCTGGATCGACCTCCCGGGCTCGGCAGGCTGAGGCGCCCGGCGGAGTCCCGACTGTCCTGCCCCTAGTGAACGAGGAAGATGCTGCCGAGGAGGATCGCGAGCACCGCAAGCGTGATCGCGACGTAGAGCCGATCACCCTCGAGCCAGAAGCCGACGACGGAGGTCGCGACGCGCAGGACGGGCGTTGCGAGCAGGACGACCAGCCCGGCCTGGGCGAACGAGATAGGGCGCATTGCCAGCAGCCCGGACAGCAGTTGCGAGAAGTCGGTCGGGGCCGAGGTCGCGGTCGTCGCACCGAGGAGCGAGCCCTCCCAGCCGACCAGGAGCGACATGGCGAAGCCCACGGTCGTGAGTGCGGCGGCGGTCACCACGCCGGTTCGCAGGACCGCGCTCACGACGGCCCGGAACTGGTCGGGAGTCAAGCGATCCCGCCGGGCGTCCCCGGTCACGATCCCACCCCGAACCCGCGCAGGAGCGTCTGGATCCCGATCACCACGAGCACCGGAAGGAAGACCCAACGCACGTGCCGGTTCGCCATCCGCGGGAGGAGTCGAGCGCCGAGCATCGCCCCGGCCAGCACCCCGAGCGCGACCGGCGCGACGAGGGTCGGATCAACGTCGCCGCGCCCCAGGTAGATCCCGGCAGAGGCGGCTGCCGTCACGCCGATCATGAAGTTGCTGGTGGCCGAGGAGACCTTCATCGGCAGGCGCATCGCGCCGTCCATCGCGACAACCTTCAGGGCGCCCGAGCCGATCCCGAGGAGCCCCGACACGACACCGGCGCCCCACATGAGGACGAAGCCGAGCGGCACGCGCCGCGCGGCGTAGGGCACCTCGCGGCCCAGCCGGGCATCCGGGTAGCTCGACGCGAGGCGGAGGCGGGCGGCCAGCCCGCTCGGCTCGACCTCCGGCGGCATCTCCTCGCCGAGGCGAAGCACCTGCATGACGGCGGAGCCAAGCAGGACGAGGCCGAGGAGCACGTAGAGGAAGGCGGGAGCGACGACCGCCGCGAGGAGCGCACCGACCACCGCTCCGGTGGTCGTGGCCAGCTCGAGGAACATCCCGACCCGCATGTCGGTCATGCGATCGCGGACATAGGCGGCTGCCGCCCCAGAGCTCGTTGCGATGACACTCACGATGCTCGCGCCGATCGCGAGGCGAATGTCGATCCCGAATAGCAGCGTGAGCGCGGGCACGATCAGGATCCCGCCGCCGACCCCGGCGAGGGCTCCGACCAGGCCGGCCCCGATGCTGATCGCGAAGATGGCGCCGTCGGCTCCTAGGGTCACGTGATCGCCGGCTCCTTTGGTGGCGGACGAAGCTCTGTGACTTGCGCAAGTATGCAAGTTGCTGATAGCATAGCCAACGCCACCGTGAGCCGCACGACCAACCGAGGTACCGCCGGGACCGTGGAACTGACCGAAGACATGCTCGAGTACTACCGCCTGCGTGCTGAGGTGTGCCGGGTCCTGACCGACCCGAAGCGCCTCATGCTCGTAACCGCCCTGCGGGCGGGCGAGCGGTCGGTGGGCGAGCTCGCCCTGGCCATCGGCGTGGCTCTCCCGAACGCGAGCCAGCACCTCGCCGTCATGCGGACGGCCGGGCTCGTCGAGGGCCGGCGGATCGGCACGACCGTTGTCTATCGGCTCGCGGAGCCGGCGATCGCCGACGCCTGCGACATCATCTCCGCGATCGTCGCGCGCCGCCTCGGGCGGGCCATCCGCCCGGCCGCCGAGCGCGCGACCAATGCTTCCCTCCATGCCATCCAGGGGTGACCGCGTGTCCTTTTCGACCAGCTTCACGTTCGGGACCCGACTCCCGGGGACCATCGCCAGCGTGCGCTCGACCGTCGAGTCCGCGCTCAAGACCGAGGGGTTCGGCATCCTCACCGAGATCGACGTGCAAGCGACGATAAAGGCGAAGCTCGGCGTGGATCGCGCGCCGTACGTCATCCTCGGGGCCTGCAACCCGCCGCTCGCCCATCGGGCGCTGGAGGCTGATCCGTCGGTAGGCGTGCTCCTTCCGTGCAACGTGGTGCTTCGGGAGGACGGCCTGGAGACCATCGTCGAGGTGATGGACCCGATGGCCGCCCTGGGAATCGTCGACGCGCCGGGCGTCCGTGCCGTCGCCGAGGAGGCGAAGGCTCGCCTGGCGCGGGCGATCGCCACCCTCGAGGCACGGGCCTGATTCGCCGCTCATTCCCGCGGGCCGTCTCGACCGCCGCGACGGCACGCTCTCACGAACACCCCCGACGGAGATCCACCCATGGCTGTCAAGACTGCATCCGTCGCGCTCGACGGGACCAATCTTCGCTTCGTCGCCCGGGCCGGTAGCGGGCACTCGCTCGTCCTGGACGACGGCCGGGGCGACACCGGGCCTCGCCCCGCCGAGCTGATCCCGATGGCACTCGCGGGCTGCACGGCCATGGACGTCATCTCGATCCTCCGCAAGAAGCGCCAGGAGGTGACACGGTACGAGGTGCGCGCCGAGGGCGTACAGATGGACAATCACCCGAACGCGTTCACCCGGATCGACGTCGTCCATATCGTGGAGGGGCCGGCAATCGATGTCGACGCGCTCCGACGGGCGATCGAGCTGTCGGCGACGAAGTACTGCAGTGTCGGCGCGACGCTCTCGAGCGGCATCACGGAGATCCACCACGCCTATCTCGTGCGCGACGGGGAAGGCTCGGAGCAGACGGCCGAGGTCCTCGTCCTGGGGCCGGGCGCGGATCCTGCCGCGACGGCTGCCGAAGCCCCGGCCGCGGCGGCCGCCGCGGGCTGAACCGCAGAGCCGGCGTTCGATCCTGTCGAAGGAGACCATCACGATGTCCAACAAGCGCAACAGCAGCCGGGCGACCGCGACCACGCCGCGGAAGGCCGGCTCGGCCGGCTCGGCCGGGCGGCCGGGCACGACGGGCCGCGGTAGGGCGGGGTCGGTGCCCATGCGTAGGTGGGTGCTGCTGGGGTCAGGGCTCGTCGTCGCGCTCATCGCCGTCATCGCCGGATGGGCCCTCCTCTCCGGCCAGTCCGGCACCGGCGGCTCCACCGCCTCGGGCGGCTCCAAGGGGACCGTCGTCCAGGCGAACGGCGGCCACTGGACGAACATCACGCCGGACGCGCTCGCGTCCATGCTCGAGAAGAAGGACTTCACGCTCCTGGACGTGAAGACGCCGTACGTCGGCGAGATCGCCGGGACCGACCTCTACATCCCGTACACGGACCTCACCGCGCGCGCCACCCAGCTCCCCGCGGACAAGGGCGCCAAGATCGTCGTGTACTGCCGAACCGGGAACGAGAGCGCGGTCGCGGCCCAGACCCTTATCGACCTCGGCTACACGAACATCGACAACCTCGATGGCGGGATGACAGCCTGGACGGCCAGCGGGCGCCAGATCGTCCAGCTGAACCGCACGTGACCGGCTGCCTCGCCGCCTTGCGGCTTGATGGGCGCTTCATTGCCTGGTCCATCGCCTGGGCCCTCGTGTCGCTGCTCGCCTTCGGGGTCGTCGCGGCGATCATCCCGAACCCGGTCTTCGGGCGGCAGATCCCGCCCGAGCCGTTCGCGATCGCCGTGTGGTTCGTCTCGGCACCGCTCATGGGTCTCCTCGGCGCGACCTATTCCGCGCCGGCAATCCCGGCAGCGGAGGCCTCGCGGTTGATGCCGCCGATCATCGATCTCGCAGGTGACGCGAGCCATCGCCAGGGGACGACCCTCGGGACCGTGGCGGGCCTCGGCGCCTTTCTGGCGATCGGCTGCCCTGTCTGCAACAAGGTCGCGCTCGTCCTGCTCGGCGCCGGCGGGGCCATGACCGTATTCGCGCCACTCCAGCCGCTCATCGGGGCGGCGTCGCTCGTGCTCCTGGCGGGCACGCTCGCCTGGCGCTTCCGGCTCCGCGCGCGCGGCGGAGCCTGCCCGATCTGATCCCCGCGGCCCGCGGGCGCCACCGTGATG